>Ga0206848_1028_pt1 | contig 43213 bp, 32 predicted proteins | sample Alteio_BWOrgCont_18_FD_152635 | JGI IMG/M metagenome (GOLD analysis project Ga0206848, IMG submission 152635) | Enriched cells from forest soil in Barre Woods Harvard Forest LTER site, Petersham, Massachusetts, United States -... | ecosystem: Environmental > Terrestrial > Soil > Temperate forest >...
ACAAGCTCAGGATGACAGAGGAGGAATGACGGAGCGGGGATGAGAGGGCTGGAATTCGCTGCGTTTCGGGGAGATTCCGCCGCTGGGCCAGCGGCGGCTACCTCGGAGGAAGGCACCGTCGCCCGGAGGTCGACGGCTACCTGAAAGGCATGCCTCATGAGCGGCAAGCGGGACTTCTTTTTTGAGTTTAACGTCTCCTTGGCGCTTTCTGTACTTCTGTTTGTTCAGGCCATATCCCTCGACTGCGCCTCGAGTGAGTTTATCGCTTGATTCACGCTTTGGGATTCGGCTTCGCTCGGGATGACGGAAATAGAAGACAGTGCGATAAATCAGTTTAAGACAAAATCACGTCGACTCCGGGCAGGCTGGTGCTCAAACGATCGACCAGGGACGGAGCAAACCTTTTCAGCCCCTGGCGCGGTTGGGATTTGCCCATGACAACCTGGGTGATGCCGTAGTCTTTCGCAAACGATACGAGCGCGGGAGGCACCTCGTTGCTTTTCAGGATGACCACCGTTCCACCCATTTTCTGGGCGATTTCGAGAGTATCCGTCAAACGGCGATGCGTCTCGGCGGCAATCTGGTCGGGAGCTTCCTGGGGAGTGCGGACATAGACGACATACCATTCGGCGTTAAGCTGGCTTGCCAGGCGCGCGGTTTTCCGCAAAAGCGTTTCGGGGTGAGGCCCCTGGCTGCTGATGGCGACCATGACTTTCGACATGGAACTCGGTTTATTTGCGCCAGGTTGCTTGAGGCGTTGGCGGCGGTCCAGAAAATTGGCCACCTCGCTAAAGGTGATTTCCCGCAGGCGGGTAAGATTCGATTCCGTAAAAAAGTTGGCCATGGCATGCTCGATGCGGTCCAGCGAATAAATTTTTCCGGCTTTCAGGCGATCGATCAAATCCTCGGCGGGAAGATCGATGTTCACGATCTGGTCCGCCTCCGCGACGATGGAATCGGGGATGCGTTCCTTGACCTTGATTCCGGTGGCCGCTTCGACCACGTTGCAGAGCGATTCGAGATGCTGCACGTTGAGGGTCGTGATGACGCTTATTCCGGCATCGAGCAATTCCTGAACATCCTCGTAGCGTTTGTGGTTCTTGCTTCCGGGCGCATTGGTATGGGCGAATTCATCGACCAAAACGACGGTGGGCTTGCGTTTGAGGATGGCATTCAAATCCATTTCCCGAATTTCCATGCCGTGATAGGTCGTCACGCGAGGAGGCACAATTTCGAGGCTGCCGATTTGTGCCGTGGTTTCGGGACGGGCGTGCGGTTCCACGTAGCCGATCATGACATCGACACCGCGCTGCCTGAGCCGGTTTCCCTCCATCAACATCGCATAGGTTTTGCCGACGCCGGCCGATGACCCGAGGTAAACCTTCAGCTTGCCCCGGCTTTGCCGCTGGATGAGATGAAGAAAATCCTCCGGCGTAGATCGACCAGGAACTGGGGGTGTGGTCTCCACGGGGGCAGCCTAGGTTTATTTATATTTTCCGTCCAAAGCCAAATTGAGTTTGATGATATTCACGCCTGGCTCACCGAGTACCCCGAAGTCGCGACCGTCGGTGTATCGATCGACCAGTTTTTTGAGGTCATCTTCGCTCATCCCGCGAGCTTTGGCCACGCGGGGAAGCTGGAATGCGGCGTTCTTCAGGCTGATGTGGGGATCGAGCCCGCTGCCGGACGCCTCGACAGCGTCGGCGGGAACCGGCTGCGTATCAGACAGGTTGTTGGCCTTGCGATAATCGGCCACGCGCTGCTTCACATTGTCGTGCAAGGTCTGAGATGTTGCGCCCAAATTGCTGCCCGAAGAGCTGGTGGAATCGTAACCAGTTCCGGCAGCTGAAGGCCGTGGATTGAAATACTTGTCGGCGCTGAAAGTCTGGCCAAGAAGCGTCGAGGCAATCGGTTTGCCATCGGAACCCAAAACCAGACTTCCGTTCGCCTGCCTGGGGAAGAATAACTGGCCCAGCTCAAAAACAACGAATGGATAGATACCGCAGCAAATCACCAGCAGGACGAGGGTGACGATGGCCGACATTTTGATTTCTTTGAGGATATTCATAAGAGGAATTAGATGAAGTGGAGGTGCGTGATGATTTCATCGATGAGTTTGATGCCCGCGAATGGAGCAATGACGCCGCCGACGCCGTAGATCAGCAGGTTCCGCTGCAGGAGAGCCATGGCCGGCATGGGCTTGAATTGCACGCCCTTCAACGCGAGCGGAATCAGCAGGATGATGATGAGTGCGTTGAAAATCACCGCGCTGAGGATGGCGCTGTTGGGGCTGGCTAGCCACATGATGTTGAGGGGCTTGATTTCCGGAAACGCGACCATGAGCATGGCGGGGATGATGGCGAAGTATTTCGCCACGTCGTTGGCGATGCTGAAGGTCGTGAGCGCCCCGCGCGTCATGAGGAGCTGTTTGCCGATCTCGACGATTTCAATCAGTTTGGTGGGATTGGAATCGAGATCGACCATGTTGCCCGCTTCCTTGGCCGCCTGCGTGCCCGTGTTCATGGCGACGCCGACATCGGCCTGGGCCAGCGCGGGCGCGTCGTTGGTTCCGTCGCCGGTCATCGCAACGAGCCGACCGCCTTCCTGTTCCTTGCGGATCAAAGCGAGTTTATCCTCCGGCGTTGCCTGGGCGAGGAAATCGTCCACACCGGCTTCCCTGGCGATGGCGGCGGCGGTCAGCTTGTTATCTCCCGTGATCATGACCGTGCGGATGCCCATGGCGCGGAAGCGGGCAAAGCGATCCGACAAGCCTCCTTTCACGATGTCCTTGAGATAAATCACGCCGTAGACTTTCGGCGCGCCGCCAGCCGGGGAAGCATCACGGGACGCAACGACCAGGGGCGTTCCTCCCAACTTGGAGATTTCGTCGATCCTGGCGTTAACTTCGGCAGGGAAAGTCCCTCCAACGTAGTTTTTCACCGATTCGGCGGCGCCCTTGCGATATTGAAGCGATCCCACATCCACGCCGCTCATTCGGGTCTGCGCCGTGAAGGCGACGAAGGTCGCATCGGTTAGGTCCTGCAAATTCCGTCCACCCACGCCCCGCTGTTTCGCGAGGACGACGATGCTGCGTCCCTCGGGTGTTTCATCGGCCAGTGAGGAGAGCTGGGCGGCATCGAGCAGCTCCTTTTCCTGGATTCCCGGCGCGGGAAAGAATTCGACAGCCTGGCGATTGCCGAGCGTAATCGTGCCCGTTTTGTCGAGGAGCAGGACATCGACGTCGCCCGCGGCTTCGACGGCGCGCCCGCTCATCGCGAGAACATTCTTCTGCACGAGGCGATCGATGCCCGCGATGCCGATGGCGCTGAGCAAGCCGCCGATGGTGGTGGGGATCAGGCAGACCAGCAAGGCCACGAGCACGGTGATGGAAAAGGCGACCTGGGAGTAAATTCCGTAAGGTAGCAAGGTCACGCAAACGATGAGAAAGATGACCGTTAATGCCGCCAATAAAATGGTCAGCGCGATTTCGTTCGGTGTCTTCTGCCGTTTCGCGCCTTCCACCAGGCCGATCATCCTGTCGAGAAAGCTGTGACCCGGGTCGGCGGAGACTTTGATTTTGATTTCGTCGGAAAGCACCCGTGTGCCGCCCGTGACCGAACTGCGGTCTCCGCCGGCTTCGCGAATGACGGGGGCCGACTCGCCGGTAATGGCCGATTCATCGACCGTGGCCGCTCCCTCGATGACTTCGCCGTCACTGGCGATGACCTCACCGGCCGCGACGGTGATAACATCGCCTTTACGCAAGATGGATGCCTCCACCTCTTCCCAGCCATGATCGCGAAGAAGTTTTGCGGTGGTTTTGGTGCGCGATTGCCGCAAGGCACTGGCCTGCGCCTTCCCGCGACCTTCCGCCATGGCTTCGGCGAAGTTGGCGAACAAAACCGTAAACCAGAGCCAGACGGAGATCTGAACGGTGAAGGATTTTGGTTCGCTGGAAATAAAGATTTCCGCGGTCGTCACTGCCGCGCCAACCATGGTCACGAACATGACGGGGTTTTTGATCATGACCGCCGGATTGAGTTTTTTGACCGAGTCGACCAGGGCCGGCATGACGATGGCAGGATCAAACAGGGAATGGGCTTTTGTGCTCATGGAGATGGAATTTCAAATAGGATGATGGACAGTTAGAACGTTTTTCCGGACCACATGAGGAAGTGCTCCACCACGGGGCCTAGGGCGAGGGCGGGCAGGAAATTCAGCGCCCCGACGAGAAGCACCGTTCCAATCAGAAGAAAGGTGAACGTCGCGCCAGAGACGGGAAACGATCCCGGGCCCGGCGGAACCAGTTTCTTGGCCGCCAGGGAGCCGGCAATGGCCATGATCGGAACGATCATGAGGAATCGCCCGATGAGCATTCCGAAGGCGAGCGTGGTGTTATACCAATAGGTATTTGCCGTCAGACCGGCAAAAGCACTGCCGTTGTTGCCGGTAACGGAGCTAAAGGCGTAGAGCATTTCGCTAAAACCGTGCGGTCCCTGATTATTAAGCCCCGCCTTGCCCCAGTCGCTGACGCAGGCCCAGGCGGTGAATCCCAAAATATCCCAAGCCAGGACGAGCAGGACCAGCATCGACATCTTGACTTCGTACGACTGGATTTTCTTGCCGAGATATTCGGGCGTGCGACCCACCATCAATCCCGCGATGAAGACGGCAACGATGACAAAGACCAGCATGCCATAGAGACCGGCGCCGACGCCGCCGAAGACGACTTCGCCCAATTCGATATTGAAGAGAGGGACCAATCCACCCAGAGGGGTGAAGGAGTCGTGCATCGAGTTCACCGCGCCGCAGGAGGCATCGGTTGTGATCGTCGCGAAGAGCGCCGAATTCGTGATACCGAAGCGCACTTCCTTCCCCTCCATATTGCCGTCAGATGGATCGACGCCAAGCTGTGTCAGGATGGGATTGCCGACAGCTTCGTAATGCCAGCAGATGAAGAATCCGGCAAGAAAGAGGAGCGCCATGGCCGCCCAGACCGACCAACCGTGGCCGGAACTTTTTACCATCCGCCCCAAATAATAGGTCAGCGCGCTCGGAATCGCGAAGATCGAGAGCATCTGGATGAAGTTGGAAAATGGAGTCGGATTTTCGAACGGATGCGCCGCATTCGCGTTCGTATAACCGCCGCCGTTGGTGCCCAGCATCTTGATCGCCATCTGCGAAGCCATGGGGCCTTCGGGAATGGACTGCGTGTCCACCACTTGCGGTACCATGACCGGATTGCCCTGGGCATCCTTGACCGGATTCCCGCTGGCGTCGTTCTTCTGCACCTGGACGGTTTCCTTTTCCGTCAAGGGTGCCGCATCGTAGGGCTTGAAATTCTGGATCATGCCCTGAGAAATCAGAAAAAGCGCAAAAAACAGGCAGATGGGCAGTAACAGATAGTAAGTAATGCGAATGAGATCGACCCAGAAGTTTCCTATCGTCGATGCGCTGTTACGGGCGATGCCGCGCACGAGCGCCGCCGCGATGGCAATGCCCACGGCTGCGGAAAAGAAGTTCTGACTCGCCAGCGCGACCATTTGCGAGAAATACGACATGGTCGATTCACCGCCGTAACTTTGCCAGTTGGTGTTCGTGGTAAAGCTTGCCGCCGTGTCGAAGGCCAGATGATCGCCGACCGCGGAAAATGCCTGGGGATTAAACAGACTTTGCAGAGGAAGACTGGCCTGCAATCGCAGAATGGCGTAAGTCACCAGCATCGTGAAGAGGCTGAAGATCAACATCGAGATGGTGTACCACTTCCAGGACTGCTCCTGGTTGCGATCGACACCGCAAAGACGATAAGTGAGGCGCTCCAGCGACCCGACAATCGGATCGAGCCAGGTGCGGCCGCGGGCATCGAGCACTTGAATCAGGTAAAGCCCGAGCGGTTTTGTGATGAGTAAAAGGACGCCGAGATAAAGCGCCAGTTGAATCCATCCTAATGCAGCATTCATATGATATTAAAATTTTTCCGGCCAGAGCATGGCGATGATCAGATAGATCAGCAGCGCGAGCGAAATGAGTCCGACAATAAGAGTGTCCATAAATTATTTCCCCGGAGTTAGAGCCGCTCGCACCATTCCGCATAGGCGATGCAGAGACCGAAGAAGGCGACGGATACGCCGACGAAGATCACATCGGTGGATTTCGTCACGGCCACGATGCCAATCAGGGCAAGGGCGCCCACGATGCCGCTTATTATGGTTCTTTCTTTCATGGTTTATCCTTTTGTTCTTGTTGGGTTAAAAAAATCAAGCGAGGGCCGGCAGCGTGAAAAAAAATTCACTGCCCTTTCCTTCATCGCTTTCGACTCCGATATGGCCGCCATGGGCGAGAACGACTTCACGCGCAATGCTGAGGCCAAGACCGACGCCTTCGTTTCCGGTTTCCGAAACACGAAAAAATTTGTCGAAGATTTTGCGGGATAATTCCCTGGGGATTCCGCTTCCTTCATCCTTGACTGCGAAGCGAACCGCTTTCTCCCCTTCCCGCGCGGCGGTAAGCTTGATCGTCCCTCCCGCCGGGGAATGCCTGACCGCGTTGGAAATAAAGTTCGCAAAGACCTGGTCGATGCGCGGCCTGCTCACCATGACGGCGGGCAAATGGGGTTCCTCTTCTATTTGCAGGTGCAATCCACGCGAAGTCACCAGCTCCTTTTCATGCTTCGCGACCTCCCCGATCAGCTCGTGACTGGAGACTGGTTTCTTGTCGATGAGTGCCGCGCCCCCTTCAAACCGCGCCAGGTCGAGCAGGTCCTCGATCATTTCGAAAAGCCGGTCGGAATTGGTGCGGGCGGCCAGAAGAAGTTCGGTTTGCTTGGGATTGAGCGGACCTATTTTTTCTTCCAGCAACAGGTAGACGGCCATTTGCATGCTGGTCAGCGGAGTCTTGAGTTCATGGCTGACCGTGGCGATCAAATCGGTTTTAACGTCGTCCGCCACGCGGAAACGCGTCACCTCCTGGAGTGCCAAAACCACGCCGAGCACCGTCTCGGTTTCCCCGCGCATGGCGAGGACGCGGGGCAGATAAAATTTTTCACCGGTACCGGAGTTGACCAGGATCGCCTTGTCAAAACTTGTCGGCTGAAAGTCGGCGGCACCCTTGAGGCTCTCATCGACATACGAAGAAAGAGGATCCAGTAATAAAACATTGCCGCCAAGGTGCTGGACAAAGTCGTCCGCCGCGGCGTTCTGGAGCTGGATTTCCTTTTCCGGCGAGAACACAAAAATGGGATCGGGGAAAGCCCGCAACGCGCTGTCCGTTACTTGCTGGGCCCGAAGAATTTGGTCGGTTGTGCTTTGCCGATAGGCGCGGAGCCTGGCCGCCATTTTATTGAAGGCTTCCGCCAACCTGCCCACCTCGTCTTGCGACACCACGGGGACATGTTGATTGAGGTTGCCTTCCCCAAGCTGTTGCGCTGATTCGGTCAGGTTCGCCATGGGTCGGGTGATCGATTGGGCGAGGAAATAGGCGATGATTGTTGCCGTGACTAATCCGCCGAAAAGGGCCACCACCATGAAGCGGGAAGAACCGCGGCTCAGTTCCCGGGCCTGGTTGTTGGCAAAGACCATGTTGTTCTGGTTCAACTCCAGAATTTGGCCCGCGGTTTCTTTGACCTCCGTAAATGTGGGCAGAAGTTCGTTGAAATAAATCGCGCGACGCCCCGGATCGGAAGGAGGGAGAGCGAAAAACTTGTCGGCCAACTTCAAATAGTGCGTGTGCAACTGTTCTATTTTTGTTTCGAGGTCTCCTTCGCCGGGCAGGGTGATATTTTTCGACTCGATGTCGGAATTTTTTTCAAAGACCGGAATGGACTGCTTGAATAAATCCCGGCCTTTTTGTTCCTCACCATTCAGCGCGAACAACAAACCCGAATCCATCCGTTCCGCCGCTTCCTTCATGTTTTGGGAAGCAACGACACTGGCATAATTTTCGCGCAAGATAACATCGATGGCCCCTCCCAACCTGGAAAAGAGATGAATGGCATAAATACCCACGCCCAGGAAAATCAGGAGCAGAGGAGTCAGGCCAAAAAGGAGGCGACGGTTGAGCGTCATAGCGTGAACCTATCTTAGCCGCCGCCATGCCACGAAAACCGTAATACAGGCAACCAACTGTCATGGAAATACTTGCGAAATAATCGACGGGATGAATATCAAGTTGCAGGCTCATTTATAGGGGGTGAAATTCCCCATGCGATTGCTTCCATGGGGAATTTTGCCCCGAGAAATAGCCACGAGACCATTTTCGATTTAAATGGACGCGATCTTTTCCCAATCCGTCATCCTGAGCTTGTCGAAGGATGGCTTTGCACAAAAAGTCAGGTTGAAGCCATTTAAGAAAATCGGCAGCCTCCTTTTTGAGCTGTCGAACCTCCGAGGTAGCCGTCGCGCGGAGCGCGACGGCTACCTCAATCAAGCACGTCCTGCGGGTGGCGAGGGCTTTAATTCAAGCTCTGCCTGATTTTTGTGCAAAGTCGTCGAAGGATCAGCCGCCAAAAAGCGTACACTTCATTCAAGGGGCCGTGCATTTACCGGGAACTGATCCTTCGACAAGCTCAGGATGACGGAACGAGGGTTGCGTCTACTTTAAAGCGATAATGTTCTAAACCAGATAGTCATCGCGGGCTCCGCGATGCTTCTGCGGATGACCAGAAGGCCGCGCCTCCAATCAAAGGTTCAATTCTTTCCGTTTTCTCAACAAGGTTTTGCGATCCATCTTGAGCACGTCGGCCGCTTCCTGGAGACTCTGCTTGCGCGCCAGGACTCGCCGGATATGTTCCGCTTCCACTTCTTCCACCGAATATTCGCCACCCAGAAATGGCGTATTCCCTAAATTTTCGCTGATGGAAGCCGGGAGATGCATCACATCGACCTGTTCATCCGCGGCCAATATCGTGGCTCGCTCGATGACATTCCGAAGTTCGCGAATGTTCCCCGGCCAGGAATAACGTTGCAGGACCTGGCGCGCCGGTTCGGAAAAGCCGGTCGCGTTCTTTCCCGATTGCCGCACAATCTGCCGAAGCAAATTTTCAGCCAGACGAAGAATATCGCCGGGACGTTCCCGCAAGGCGGGCATCCGAAGCGACATGACATCGAGGCGGTACAAAAGATCCTCCCGAAAAGTACCGGTGGCCACCGCCTTTTTAAGATCGCGATTGGTTGCCGCGATAATGCGGACATCCGCCATGTGGATCTTTGACTCGCCGACCCGTTCGTATTCGCGTTCCTGTAAAAGCCGCAGCAATTTGGGTTGGACTTCAAGGGGCAGTTCACCGATTTCATCCAGAAAAAGCGTGCCACGATCTGCGGCTGCAGCCTTGCCCCAGGTGCTGGCGATCGCCCCGGTAAAGGCGCCTTTGACGTGGCCAAAAAGCTCGCTCTCCAATAACTCCCGCGAAAGGCTTGGGCAACTGACCGTGACAAACGGTTCCCGAACGCGTGCGCTCCAGCGATGAATCTGCCGGGCCAGGACACTCTTCCCGGTACCCGATTCGCCCGAGATAAGAATCGAGGCATTCGACAAAGCGCTTTTGGCGGCCACGTCCAGAAGCTGGCGCATGACCGGATCGGAAGTGATTTCAATCTCAGTATCCCCTCCCGGTTTGATCAGTTGGCCTTCCAGGTCGGAAATTCGGACCTCGAGTTGCCGGGTCTTGGCCACGCGCTCAAGAATTTGCGCGATCTGGGTCGGCTTGAAGGGCTTGGCCAGGTAGTCAAAAGCTCCCCGCTGGATGGCCAACACGGCTGTTTCGACGGACGAGTAAGCCGTAATCACAATCACGGCGAGCCTCGGGGAAAGCCGCAAAAGATCGGGCAACAAATCGAGACCGTTTTCCGCACCCAGCCGAAGATCGAGAAAAGCCACTTCGAAACTCTCACTGCGCAATTTCTTCTCGGCCGCCGCCCGGTTGACGACCATTCCAACAGAATGACCGAGAGTCTTGAGCGCCACTCCGAGTGTTTCGCGAATGCCTAGGTCGTCATCGATGATGAGCACATGCATGCGGTGCCACTATAACTCCGGGCTCCAGCAAGTCACGCGGGACGGTAATTCCGGTAGTGGCCCAGTTTGAAACATTCCGTCATCCTGAGCCTGCCGAAGGATCAGGATGATGGAGCTTCTTATCGATAAATTTTCTCAAACTGAGCCACTATCGCAATTTCTCCTGGCTAATGCATAACGAGTAGGACGACAAGTTCTAACAAGCATATTCCCACCTCGCTCCAATTAATTTCGTAAATTCCGTAATTCCGTTTCAAAGAAATTTATTCACAAGGCGTTATAGATAGAATTACTGACGCAAAAACGTAACATTTTAGGTCTTGTCGAAAGCTTATTCACAAGTTATTCACAAGGGCAGCGGTGAATAAAACCCGCCCCGGCTTTTGAAAAAAATCCTCATCCTGACAGCTGGCTTTGGCGATGGAGAAGATGTTGCCGCCTCCAACGTCCGCGATGCGATCGAACACCTGGCCCACGACAAAGCCCGGGTCGAAATACTGGATCTGCTCGATTCCTGTTACGGACGGTTTCACGATCTGTTGCGACACACCGTTCAGGCCGCTGCGAACCACGCGCCGAAATTGTGGCACGGATTCTATCAATTGCTGGGAACCGCCCATTTCCTCGAAGGCCAGATCGATGGCCTCGCCCGCTTGCGGAATTCCCTGCGCGATGTTCTGCGCGGCATGGAACCCGATGTGGTGATGGTGACCTGTCCTATCTATAGCTATTTGATCGACGAAATTTATCGCGACGGCAGAACCCGCGATTTCACGCTTATCTCGCTCGTGATCGACTCGGTCATCAAGGATTTGCCCTGGCCCCGCACGTCGAGCGATTTTTTTGCGGTGAGCAACGAGGATGCAGGCCGGGCCTTGGCCGCCGCGGGTGTGGCGGAAGAAAAAATCAAGGTCTTCGGTTTTCCCGTTCAGTTATCGATCCTCCCCTTCACGCAGCTGGTGCGGGAAATTGCCTCATCCGATCCGGCCCGTAAAAATCGTCCCCGCATCCTCTATCTCGTGAACAGTGCCAGGAAAAAAGCCCCCAAGCTGCTCGACCGCCTGCTCGAGCAATCCGATTGGGACATCACCGTCTGTGTCGGTCGCGACACCGGGCTGGATGAGATGGCACGGGCCAAGGCGGCCACCGCGCCGGAACGCATGAAGGTGATTGGGCACACCCGCCGGATGTTCCAGTTGTTGCGCGATCACCATCTCGTCATCAGCCGGGCCGAGACAGGAATCGTGCATGAGGCGATCGCGGCGCGCTGCCCGATGATCGTCCACCGGATTGGCTCGGGACAGGAGGAAGGAAATTTTTCAATCCTGCGTCAGGCCAATGCCGGGGTCGTTGCCGAAAAGCCGCGCGAGGTGGTCGAGTGGATCGAGCGCGCCTTCCGCGATGAAAGCCGGCTTCTTTCGCTGTGGCGAAAAAATCTTGAACCACTCGGACGCCCCGACAGCGCCTTGAGCATGGCTCGCTTCATTCTCGAATGTGCCGACGCGATTGCCCTGCCCGTCCCACAGCTGCGAGCCTTGCCTGCCGTGGAGCAACATCCGCCGATTGCGCCGAGCCGCGCCAACGGCAAATCCCGCCTTCGGCCTCTGGCGAAGAAATTGCTCCTTTGCGACCTGCATACACATACCACCTGGTCGGACGGTAAATTGAGCGTATCGGAAATCGTCGATTTCTACGGCCAGCGCGGCTTCGACTGTCTTTCCATCACCGATCATCTCTGCGATCCCAAGCGGCTGCTCGGGAAATTGGTGAACCTGACCGGCCTCGTCATCCCGCCCGGCGAACTGGCCGCCTATTTCGAGGAAATCGAATACGAGAAAAAACGCGCCTGGGCCAAATACGACCTCTTGCTCATGACCGGCGTCGAATTCAACAAGGATGGCTACACGCCCAAGACATCGACGCATCTGCTCGGCGTCGATCTCAAGCAACCGATCGACCCCTCGTTGGATATCAAGCAACTCATCGCCGAGATTCATGCGCAGGGAGGATTGGCCGTCGCTTCGCATCCGCACGAAATCAAAAGCGAGTGGGGCAAGAACACGCTCTATCTCTGGGAACATGTCGAGGAATATACGCCTCTGATCGACGCCTGGGAGGTCGCCAACCGTGACGACATTTTCAATCCGGTGGGGCTCAAGAAACTCCCCTTCATCGCCAACAGCGATTTTCACAAACCGAAGCACATCCATTCGTGGAAGACGGTGCTCTACTGCGAAAAGGAAGCCGAGGCGATCAAGCATTGCATCCGGGTGAATCGCGATGTTTCCCTCACGCTTTACCGCGATCATCGCTTCGGATTGGAAGACCGCCATCTTCAGTTGCCCGCGCTGGAACAGGCCCCCAGCCTGGTCGAGTTTGATCAGCCCCGCCTCGCCGCAAAGCGGGGGTAATCTTCGCGATAACCATGGAGCATTAAATAAAATGTAGCCGCCGCCGTAAGGCGGTGGCAGAGCACCACGCTTTACCGGAATCCATCCTTCGACAAGCTCAGGTGACAGAATATTGAAGCTGTACCCCAGAATGAGGTTATTCTGTTTTCTTCTTCGCTGCCGCGCGGGGCTTGGAGGGCTTGGCTGCTTTCGCCTTGGCCCTGGTTTTTGCCTTGGACTTATCCGGCGCGGCAACGACTCCATTTTCGGCGTGACCGTTCTCGACTGGAACCGCGCCCTTGCGAAAAAACGGTTTTCTGGGAGCAGCGCCATCCTTGCGCGGCTCAAACTCGAAGGAGGTGCGGCCATCCGCGGCCATGATCAGATAGGCGGAAAATTTGCGCCGCGTCCGTTGCGAAACAAAGCCCCGCAACAAATCGGTCTTCTTTTCGGTCAAAAGCTTGTTCAACTGCGTGCGATCGATCTCCTGTAAAAGGATTTTTTTGCCGATTTTCATTTTGCAAGTAGGCGCATCGCCGAACGTATTTTCGCAGGCGTACGACATCATGGTCTCAAAAATGCGCCCGCCACAAACGGGACATGTGCCAATCGGTTCCTGGGTATCGAGGTTGAGTTTCGTTCCGTCGGCGTTGATCGGCGCGTTATCGAAAACAAATTCGGTCTCGTTTGCATCATTCAGTTTCAACGCAGCGGCAAAGGGACGTCCCAACCGGCTGCGAAAACCCTGCAGCGGGCCGATCAACCGCTTTTCGAGCAGTTCCTTCAGCTCGAAAGGTTCGAGCAAGCGCCCCGCCACGACCTTGCGCAACTGAAGCGTTCCGTCATCGGCCTGGTAATGGCGCAACATCTCGACCATCGGTTTTCCGTTGGGAGCGGTGAAGCCGAGCGGCTTGGCCGTATCGGGCGACTCCTCGAAATTCTTCGCCTTCTCGACGATCTTGTGTGTCAGGTCGACGATCTCCTTCATAAAGCGGCTGCGCTCCAATCCGCCCTGCTCCATTTGCTTGAGCTTGTATTCCCATTCGCCCGTCATTTCGGGTGAAGCCAGCGCCGGGATATTGACGGCATGGAGCAGCTCCATCAAGGCCGATGCCTTGGGCGTTGAACTGATCTCGCGTCCTTCACGCCGCAGATATTCCTCGGCGAGCAATCCTTCGATGGTCGCCGCGCGGGTCGCCGGAGTGCCCAGGCCCTTTGCCGCCATCGCTTCGCGCAGATCCTCGTCTTCGACCAGTTTACCCGCGCCTTCCATCGCGCTGAGAAGCGTCGCTTCCGTGAACCGCGCCGGGGGACGCGTTTCGAGGGCCAGGACTTCGATCTCCTCGGTTCTCACCTTCTCGTTTTCCTGGACGGGAACGAGCGCGGCCTGACCGTCCGCTTCCTGTTCCTCGCGGCCATAAATGGCCAGCCAGCCGGGAACAATCAGAATTTTGCCCTCGGTCTTGAATGGTTCTTCTTCCACGCGGGTGATGCGGGTGGTCACCTCGAATTCCGCCGCCGGATAAAACACGGCAAGAAATCGTTTCGCCACCAGATCGTAAACCTTCCGCTCAAACTCATCGAGTTTATCGGGCGATTCGAGCGTCGGCGTGATGGCGAAGTGATCGGAAACCTTCGCGTTATTGAACACGCGCTTGGTCGGCTTGACCCAGCCCCGCTGCAAAATCTCGGTCGCAAACGGACGGAGATGATTGTCCTTCATGTTGCCCAGCACCTGCTTCACCGTATCGATGTAATCTTCCGGCAACGCCTTTGAATCGGTTCGCGGATAGGTAAGCACCTTATGATGCTCGTAGAGACGTTGCGCGATCTGCAGCGTTCGCTTGGCCGAAAGACCCAGTTTTCCGTTCGCTTCGCGCTGCAGAGAGGTCAAATCGAAAAGGGGAGGCGAGATTTGCGTGGCCGGTTTTTTTTCCTCGGTGACGATCCCTTCCTTGCCACGGCATTTCTCCTCGATCTCGCGAGCCGCCGCCTCATCCCAAAGCCGCTCCGGCTTGGCATCGGGATTGGGAATCGAGACAGTCGCGTTCTTATCATTCTTATTGAAATCTTCCTTGAACCAGCGCCCCGGATAAGTCCCCGCCTTCGCGCCAAAGGTGGCATGGACTTCCCAGTAGGCTTTCGGCACGAAAGTCTTAATCTTGAAATCGCGCTCGACCACGATGGCCAGCGTCGGTGTCTGGACGCGTCCCACCGGCGTCAGTTGAAATCCACCGTTGCGGGAATTGAAGGCCGTCAGCGCGCGCGTGCCGTTGATGCCGACAAGCCAGTCGCTTTCCGAGCGGCAGACCGCCGCACTGGCCAATGATTCGAGTTCGTTGCCGGGACGAAGATGAGCAAAGCCGTCCTTGATCGCTGCCGGCGTCATTGACTGGAGCCAGAGTCGCTCGATCGGCTTTTTGCATTTGGCCAGCTTGACGATATAACGGAAAATCAGTTCGCCTTCGCGCCCGGCGTCGCACGCATTGATGAGGCTGGTGACGTCCTCGCGTTTCATCAACTTCTTGAGCAGGGTCAACCGGGTCTGGGTCCGCTCGATCGGTTTCAGGCCGAACTCGTCGGGAATAATGGGCAGGCTGGCGAAGCTCCATTTGCCTTTTTTCTTGTCCAGTTCGGCGGGAAGACACAACTCGACCAAGTGCCCGACGGCGGAGGAAAGCACGTAATCCTTGCTTTCATAGTAGGACTCCTTGCCTTCGGTCTCCTTCTTGAAACCGCCCAGCGCCTTGGCGATATCGGTGGCGACACTGGGTTTTTCTGCAATGATAAGAGCTTTTGACATAGTTACTTACGAAGTCCGGACAAATACCTTGCCCGGTAGCTGGCGAACCAACCTCTTCATTTCCAAGCGGAGCAACGTAGAAGAGACCGTTCCCGATGGCAACCCGGTTTTTTGTATAATCGAGTCTATAGGGGTTTCGTCCAATTCAATCGCCGCATAAATCTTTTCTTCTTCCCCAGTCAAATTCCCGGGCAAGGGGCGGGGTGTGGAGACGCTTTCCTTGGGCAATAAAAATTCGAGTTCGGTCAAAATGTCCTCCACGCCCTCGACCAGTTTGGCGCCATCCTTGATAAGCTGATGACAGCCCTGCGCCAGCGGATTGTCAATCCGTCCCGGTACGGCAAAGACCTGCCGTCCCTGGTCAAGCGCCTGCCGGGCCGTGATGAGCGCACCGCTTTTCCTCCCCGCCTCGATCACCAGCACGCCGAAGCTCAGGCCGCTGACGATCCGGTTGCGCATCGGGAAGGTGCGCTTGTCGGGCGATGTGCCAAGCGGCAACTCGCTGATGAGGCAGCCGCCCGACTCGACGATCTTGGTCGCGAGCGAATCATTTTCAGGCGGATACATCTGGTCGAGACCACAGCCGAGAACGGCCCAGGTCGTTCCCTTTGCCGCCAGCGCGCCGAGATGCGCGGCGGTATCGATCCCCCGCGCCAGCCCGGAAATGACCGGGACGCCTGCGTAGCCGAGTTGGTAACTGAGCTTCTTCGCCGTCTCCAGGCCGTAATGACTCGTCTCGCGCGAGCCGACGACGCCGACGCCGCGCGGCCATGTCTCGGGAATCTTCCCCTTCACATAGAGAACCAGCGGCGGATCGTAGATTTCGCGCAGGGAGGGTGGATAGGCCTCATCGGCCAGCGTGAGCACCGTCAGGCCCAGTTCCTGCGCCCATTTCCGCTCCTTCTCCACCTCGGCAGTCGATTCCCATGCGGCAAGCTTCCCCGCCAACTCGGGTCCGATCCCTTCCACCGAACGCAAATCCGACTCTCTTTTAAGCAGGGCAAGCTCCAAAGAGCCAAAGCGTTCTCGAAGTCGTTTTGCTCGTACCGGACCTATTCCCGAGATCAAGTTAACGATAAAGTAAGCCTCAGATTCGGTCATTTTCTTATTTTTGAGATGAAACTGGCACACCAAGGAAAGCTAATGCTTTTTTGACACTTTCAATCGGCACTTCGTGGCCTGACATAGCTTCACCGAGTTTATTTAGGAGTACCCAGCGATTTTGACCATCTGCGGCAACTTTTTTATCGTTGCCGAGGGCGGAAAGAATCGCGGCACGATCAACTTCGGTTTTCAAGGTTACTGGCAAGTGATTCGTGAGCAGAGCCACCTCAATTTGTCGCGCTTCCGACTCGGGAAGTCCCGCCTGCCAGACGGAGAGCCACGCGGCGGCGCGCATGCCGAGGGCAATGGCCTCGCCGTGCAGGTAGGTCTTGTATCCGGTGGCCTTTTCAATGGCATGGCCGATGGTATGGCCGAAATTGAGCAGGGCGCGTTGCCCTTTCGTCTCAAATTCATCCTCTTCCACAATACGTGCCTTGATCGCCACACACTTTTCAACGATCTCGTCCAAATCGGAGTCATCCGGCTTCACGCCGCTGGCCACGCGATCAAAGAGCGCCTTGTCTTTGATCGCTCCATATTTGATGACCTCCGCCATCCCGGCGGCAAATTCATTTGCAGGCAAGGTCTTCAGCGTATCGAGATCGGCGATAACTATCTTTGGTTGATAAAATGCTCCGACGAGATTTTTGCCCTCGGGCAAATTGACGCCGGTCTTGCCGCCGACGGAACTGTCGACCATCGCTAAAAGTGTGGTTGGAACTTGAACAAAATTAATGCCGCGCAAATAACTCGCCGCGACAAATCCAGCCAGATCGCCGACCACTCCACCACCCAGGCCGATCACGGTACCGGAGCGAGCCACTTTTTTCTCCGCCATTTGGGAAAGAAGGCCGGTCATTTGTTCCATTGATTTGCTGGTTTCGCCCACAGGGACGGTTAACCGGAAAGGCTGAAGGCCCAATGTTACCAATTGATGTTCCACCCGTTGCGCAAAAAGAGTGGCGACCGAATTATCGGAGATGATCGCGACAGGGCCGCCGACCTTGCTTTGCAACAGCGCGCCTGTTTTATCCAACAACCCACGCCCGATGAGCACGTCATAGGAGCGTGGGCCGAGATCGACATGAACTGTCTTCATCCCGGCATTGAATCATAAAACCCGGTCGAGGTGCATCAGAAAGGCTGTCAGACCCATTTCCACCGTGTTGAATAATAACACTCTGTCATCCTGAGCTTGTCGAAGGATCAGTTCGGAAGGTAGCCGTCGACCGCCGGGCGACGGAGTAAAAAAAATCCCGCGCTCGGAGATCGCGGGCTACCCCGTCAGCTCAGGATGACTGGAGGCAGTCCGTTGGTAGCCGGCGCAGGCTCTGCGCCGGACCGTCGCGGAGCCCGCGACGGCTGGCTACCTTGATAGAGGCACAGCAATCTCGGAAAGATGGCGCGCGATCTGGAGCGCGATGGCATTGGGAGAAAAATCATGGAGCAGGCGATGCGAAACGCGCTGGGCGTTGGCGAGGTAGGGAGCCTCGGGCCGTAGGGCGTCGTCGATGGCGCGGGCCAGCGCATCGGAGTCATTGGGCGCGACGATTAGGCCGCACTCGTGATCTTTGACCAGCGGATACGCACCGACCTGGTCGGTCGTGATGACAGGTCGGCCCAAAACAAGAACTTCCACCAAAGCACGGGAGAACTCATCGAAGAGCGAAGGAAGCACCACCACGCTGGCGCGTTGAATCTGCCTGATGGCCTCGGCGGAGGGAATTTTGCCAAGGAGCTCGAGCTGAGCGGGAAAAAGTTTATGACGGGCCGCTTCGAGTTTTTCGTTCCAGCTTTGAACAAACCGCAGATTTTTTTCCGTGAAGTCACCGGCGATAGAAAAATTCACACCGGTTTTGGCGGCTTCGGTTTTCATGACCGCGTCGAGAAAAACCAGCGCGCCTTTTTTTTCATTGAGCGCGCCGAAATAGAGCACCCGATTCGGTTCGGGAAGCGTCGCAGCAGATGTTTCGGCGGCGGCGCGCATAAAGGAGTGAAGGAGGTTATGATAGACGACGCGGGTTTTGCCGCGCAATTGCGACTCGGTGAGATCAGGACCGCTGTAGGCAATCATGTTCGCCGCCACCAATTCGGAATTGGCGATGATTCGAATGGCGTGGCGGAAAGCCGCCTGAAGCGCCGGTTTTTCATCAAAGACCGGCATGCCGTTTTGGAAGTGGTAACGGAGCGCGTAAATCTGCGTAAGCGTAGGTGGCAGGGAAATCCCAAGCCCGGCGGCAACCGCAGTGACGAGACCGTCGGGTTCTTCGCATTGCGCCCAGAGAACATCGAAGGGACCGCGCCGGGCGAGAAAATCGCGCAGGGTCAGCGCATCGGAATAGACCTTGCGATGGCGGTAAGTGCGCTTGGCCCACTTGTCGCGGAGGCCGGTGAGGAAATCGCGTTTTTTTTTGCGCGGCGAGAGCCAGGTCTCCAGTGTGCCGATTTGCGTTTTCTCGAGCGCACCGACTTCGGGACTTTGACTGAGGACGACTACTTCGTGGTCCAGAGCCGCCACCGCCTCGGCGAGTTGCTGTGCGGTGCCTCCTTCGGCGCTGCCGTTGCGACAGTTTTCCTCCCAGTACCAGCGGGAAAGCAGGGCGATTTTCAAGGGGCGCATGAAGTTTTTGACGGAATTACGGAATTTTTTTGGACAGGATTAACAAGATTTACAGGATTAAGAGTCAGAAGAATTTTTTAATATAGAAAAGCAGCCGAGGTAACTTTTCTCTCAGCAAAATAATCGCGTTTATCTTGTTAATCCCGTTCAAAAAGTCAGACACGCTGTTGCAGCAGACAACGGGCAAAATTCAGGGCATCGCGCCAGGGAACGATTTTCGAGCGCTCGCGGGCATAAGTGGCGGAGATGGAAAGATTGACAATACGGCAGGGACGCCTTGCGGCCAGGAGCGCAATTTCGGTTTCAAACTGGAAGTGATGCCCGCTCGGAAGCCAGGAACCCAGCCACGCGCGGCGGATGAGCCGGAAACCGCATTGGCTATCGTGAATGCCTCCACGGCGAAGCAACGCGGACATGGCGTGATTGGTCCAACGACGCAGGGGCGGCATATGCGCCGCATCGGGCAGACGATTGCCGACCACAAGATCGGCACGGTGACGCAGATTCCAAAAGCGTTCAAGATCGGTGGGATGATGCTGGCCGTCGCCGTCGAGAAAGAAGAGCCATTCGACGGAATCGGGCAGGGAAGCGAGCGCGTACCGCAGGGCGGCGGTCTTGCCGTGATGGGGTCCGCGAGGGGTGAGAACCTGAGCTCCGGCTTCTGAAGCGAGGAGGGCGGTTTTATCGCGACTGCCATCGTTAATCACGCAGACCGAAAAACCGGCGTGACGACAGCCACGGACAACGCGGGCGATGGCCGCCGCTTCGTTGCGGGCGGGGATGAGAATCAGCGCGGTCGACTTCTCCGGAGCGGCATGGCTGGGGAAGGCGTTGCCGTCATGCTCCACCAGCGAACAATCAGACGGCCCAGAGCGTGTAAACGCGATTGAGGACGGCGCGGACATCGATGGGGGGAGCTTTTTTTCCGCCGAGAGGAACCAGATCGGGCTGGCGGGCGAGGAGGCGCAGCAACCGGTGACAGCGGGCGGCCAGCAGGCTGGAGAGCTGGAGAGAGAGGCGGCCAGCAAAGGGATGTTGCGCGCGCAGGAGCGATTCAAATTCGGCGTGCTGAATGATGATCGCCTTGACTTTGGTCAACGCGACGGCGCTCGCGCTGCGTTTTTCGCCGGAAAGCATGGCCATTTCGCCGAGAAATTCACCGGCCTTCACCGTGGCAAGAGGGACATTTCCGCCTTTTTTGGTTTTCTTGAGAATTTGAACCTTGCCCTGAACGAGCAGATAACAGCTTTCGGCTTTGGAGCCTTCGCGAAAGATCGTCTTCCCGGTCGCATAAGTGACGGTTTTCGAGCTGGGCAGTTCGCGGACCAATTCGTCCGCGGAGATGGCCACGATGGGTGAGCGGGCTTTGCGGGATTTGGTTTTTCTGGCTGCGATCATCGAAACGTCATAGCTCCCCTCGGGGAGTTTGGCAAATGGGTTTGTCTAAAGAAGGGTAAAAACGGTGAATAAAAGCTACCAGCCTTCCGTGACCAGGGCGACGGCGTTCTTGGCCAAGTCCTCGGCGGCCAGCGGAAGAGCCTGGCGTTCGCCTTCCTGAATATTGGCCTGGGTAAAGAAAGTGGTGCTGCCGCTGACGGTGTTGTTCTCAAAAATTTTTCGCCCGAGGCGGCGATTGATAAACGTAACCTTGGCCTCGATGGTGAGTTGATATTGTGCGGTGACCAGGATGTTCGTGGTGCTGCTACGGGAGGCGGTGCGATGGACGTTGATGATCGTGACATCGAGTTCGGAGTCGGCGTTGGAGGTCTGGTTGACCGTCAAGGTGCCGTCGTTGTTGAAGCGGCGAATGATTTCGTTGGTGAGCGTGACCTGGATATCGGGCTCCAGACTGTCATTGCGGGCCACGGGAACATAGACGCTGTGGACGCCTTGAAGATCGCGTCCGGAAATATTGCCAACGCGATAACCGGCGCAACCGGTGATGCCCCAAACGATCAGCAGAGCCAGGCCGGCCCTGAATAAATTTCCCTTTTGACTCATTGCGGCAGCGGTGTGGCGTCCGGCGGCGCGGACGCAGGAGCCGGGGAAGAGTTGGTCGAAGGAGTTGAGGTGGCTCCAGGAGTCGAAGGATCGCCGGGTGTCGTGGCGCCGCCGTCGACCGACGGGGGAGCCGGCATTCCCGTTCCACCATCGGCTGGAGCCGGGGAGGGCTGCACGGGCGCCTGCGGACCGCTTGCCACAGTTTGGGCAGCGGGAGTGCCATCCGGACCAACACCACCGGGCATCGCCTCGACGATGGGGCGCAATTCCTGGATCCGTTTCTTGGCCTGCTGCGCCTGCGGGGAATTGGGGTCTTCGCGGACCACCTCGTTATAATAGATAAAGGCGGCCCGCTGGTCGTGCTGGGTTTCGTAAAACTTGGCGATGTTGTAGGCGCCCTGCGTCTGCTTTTGGCCGAGGTGCTGGATATTTTCCTGGGCCTGAGCGGCTTTGTCGCTGTTGGGATAACGGACGAGATAGTCCTGGAAAGCGTCGACGGCCTTTTTCGCGGCGCCCTGGTCATAATCGCCGTTGGTGGAGGCGCGCATCCAGGCATAACCGATCTGGTACTGGGCATTGGAGGCGACCGGGCTGCCCGGATAGTTATCGAGGACTTTTTGGTAGGAGTCGACCGCGTCGGTGTATTTGCGCTGTTTTTCGTTCGCCAAACCGATCTTGAACTGGCAGTCGGCGGAATAGATGCCGTAAGGCGCGTTCTTGATGATGCGATTATACATTTCCACCGTTTTTTCCATCGAGGGACCGACTGGAATCTTCCAGATGCGCTGGGGTTCGCCCGCGAGATAAAGATTGGCGATGCGGTACTGCTCTCCGAGCGCCTCCTCGAAATAGGTGCTCGAGGGATATTTCTGCACCATTTTCTGGAAAGCTTGGAAAGCGTTATAAAAATCGGCCTCGTCTTCCATGATCTTACCGATGCGGAACTGGGCCTCGGGCGCGAAGAAGGAGAGCGGCCAGCGGCGCAGGAGGCTCTTGTAGGCTTTCAACGCATCGTCGCGCTGGCCCTGGGCTTCGAGCTTGTGGGCCATTTCCAACTGGTCGCGGGAACTGGAAGCGGAAACGTCACCACCGCTTTCATCCGACCAGCCCTCACCAGGACGCCAGACCAGGCTGGCCTGGGCAACCGGCACAACCATGAGGAAGGCCAGGGTGCTGCAAAGGAGAAGTCGGGTGCGGGACATGAAGCGCTCAGGATACCATTTCAGCGGGAAGGGTCAAGATGTTGGGAGATGGGGTGGTGGGTCAGTTTGAGATTTCGTCATCCTGAGCGGAGCGACACCTGAGGGTGTCGCGCAATCGAAGGATCAGTTCTGCCCCCTGGAAAAGGCTGGCCGAACTGATCCCTCGACAAGCTCGGGATGACAGAATCGCTGGATGTGAATCTTACGGAGACCGCAAACTGTATCACCATTGGAGATGGTTAAATGGGCTAGGAGGGACTTGAACCCCCACTCCTTGCGGAACCAGAACCTAAATCTGGCGCGTCTGCCAATTTCGCCACTAGCCCGGGAAAGGCAGCATCCTATCTTTTTTCGGACCCGATTAACAAGATTAAGTAAGGCTGCACCCTGTCATCCCGAGCCCGTCGAGGGATCAGTTCGGTTGGCTCCATTTACAGGCTGGCGGAACTGATCCTTCGACTACGCACCGCACGCGGTGCTCCGCTCAGGATGACAAAATACTCAAACTGTACCACTACCAACCTTGTGCCTGCTTTGACACGATAGCCCTATCGCGGCTAACCTGCTCATGATGAGCAAAATTGTCGGCATTGATCTGGGCACCACCAATTCCCTTGTTGGCGTGATGGACGCGGGTTTCCCCGTGCTGATTGCCGATACGGAGGGCCGCCGCCTCACGCCCTCGGTTGTCCACTTTCCGGGCGAAGACCAGCCGCCCCTTGTCGGAGCCGCCGCCAAGCGCATTCGCGGACTCAAGCCGCGCGCGACGGTCTCTTCCATCAAGCGTTTCATGGGGCGGCGCGGCAGCGAACTCTCCCAGGAAGAAATGATCGTCGGTTATTCTGTCGCGGGAAAGGGAAGCGAGCCGGTGCGCGTCGAACTGCCCGGCCGCGCCTGGTCGCCGGAAGAAATCTCCGCCGAAGTGCTGAAGAAGTTGAAGGCCGACGTCGAGCGCTCGCTGGGCGAGCCGGTCACCCGCGCCGTCATCACGGTTCCGGCCTATTTCAACGACGCCCAGCGCAACGCCACCAAGGAAGCGGGGCGTCTTGCCGGATTCGAAGTCGAGCGCATCGTCAACGAACCGACCGCCGCCGCCCTTGCCTATGGCTTGGATCGTCTCAAGCAAAAATCGAAGATCGCGGTTTACGATCTCGGCGGCGGCACATTCGACATTTCCATCCTCGAACTGAACGAAGGCGTTTTCCAGGTGCTCGCCACCAACGGCAACACGCGGCTGGGCGGCGACGATATCGACGCTGCACTGACCGATGAACTCGCCCGGCGTTTGGCCGCGAAGCTGAAAACCCACGTCGATGCCGCACTGCTCGCGCGTCTGCACGAGGAGGCCGAGGCCGCGAAAATCCGGCTCTCGACCGAGACCGAAACAAAGGTCGAAATTCCCTTCGCGCTCGGTGAGCAAAGTTTCTCCACCGTCATCACGCGCGAAGAACTCGAAATCCTCGCCAAGCCCATCGTGCAGAAAACGCGCGCCAATTGTCTCCGCTCGCTCAGCGATGCGAAGCTCAAGGCCGCCGAGCTCGACGATGTCATTCTCGTGGGTGGCCAGACCCGCATGCCGATGGTGCATGCGCTCGTGAAGGAAATCTTCGGACGCGAACCGAACACCAACGCGAATCCTGACGAAGCGGTTGCCCTTGGCGCCACCATCCAGGCGGGAATTCTCGAGGGCGGCGTGCAGAACATGGTGCTGCTCGATGTCACGCCGCTCTCGCTCGGCATCGAGACGTTCGGCGGCCTGATGAACGTCATCATCCCTCGCAACACCACCATTCCGACCAAGGCGGGTGAACTTTTCACCACCGCGGTCGACAATCAGAAGTCGATGAAGATCCAGGTGCTTCAGGGCGAACGCGAAATGGCCCGCGACAACTGGTCGCTCGGCACTTTCGAGCTCGAATTCCAACCTGCGCCCAAGGGCGTGCCGCGCGTCGGCGTGCAGTTTGAGATCGACGCCAACGGCATCCTGAGCGTCCTGGCGCGCGACGTGAAAACCGGCCATCAAAAAATCGTGCAGCTTAAAAGTGCCGTCGATGTCCGCGACGAGGATGTGGAGAAAATGGTCGCCGAGTCGGTCGAACACGCTTTCGACGACATCGCGCAACGCCAGTGGATCGAGACCAAGCTCAAGAGCGGCAATATGCTCACCTCCACCCGCAAGGCCCTCGCCCAGGTCGGCCATCTTATCGTACCGGAGGAAGTAAAGGAAATCGAAGCGCTCATGCATGCGGTCGAAGCCGCCTTGGAAAAAGAAAATCTCAACGATCTCAAGGCCGCCAATGCTGCTCTCGACAAGGGCACTGTCCCGCTGGCCGATCTTCTCATGGACCTCGCCCTGGAAGAGCAACTCCGCAAAAAGGGCATGCTTGGCGATGAACCTTCAGATGGTAGCCGTCGCGGGCTCCGCGACGGTCCGCCGCAAGGGCCTGCGGCGGCTACCTCCGAAAGTTCCAAGCCCGACCCGATTGCCCCCACCGGCACCGAAGGCTCCATTCCACTTAAAGGAGATTAGTTTTTCGCCGGAGAGGCTTACTTCGCGCGGCCCAGGGGCTCATCCAGCGTCGGCTGGGCGGTCTTGCGCACGTCGCCTTCGATCTGCGTCATGCGGAGGAAAGAAAGCAGCGCGCTGCGCATCTCTACGCCATCGGCCGAAGTCGCGTCGATGGGAATATGAAACTGGCCGTCCGGGAAGACGAAATGATAGGAGAAGGTGCCGTCCTTGCTCAGGGTGATGTCGTTGCCATCGATGCGAACTTTCGCGTCGGGAGAGGTGCCCCCGTAGATGATGAGCTCGGCGTTGACGTGCATATGGAAACCGCGCTCGCGTCCGAACGAGGCGCCGAAGGGGCTGCTAACGCTGGTGACCCACGCTCCGGAGCTGGTGGTCCATTGGCCAGAGGAGAGCATGGTCTCAAAACGTTTACGCAGGATTTCGGTGATCTCAAAGGAACCGACCATGCGGCGGCGGACTTCCTCATCGCCGAGATATTCGAGAAGCTCGTCGCTTTCCTGCGGAGTAAGATCGCGCGGGACGCGGGCCTGGAAGGGCAGCGGGTGATTATTTTTCTGGAGACGAGCCAGCGTGTCCACGAGTTCTTCGCCGGGTTGCACCAGCGAGGCGATCAGGTCGTAAAGTTCGCGAAAGGGAACGTGGAAAGGAATCGTGACGAATTGGGCATCGGTGTTGGGCGAAAGGGTGTCTCGCGGCGTGCGAACCTCGGATGAACGGGCCAACACCTCGAAACTGCCGTCGGGGCGATAATAACCAAGCTGGGAAACAAAATTGGTGTCGGGACGATTGACCTGCAGGTACCAGTTTTTATGGCAATCCCAAACGTGAATTTGTTGCACGCGGCCTTCGCCGGGGACGTAGACTTCCAGAAAGACTTTGCCGTCATGGGCGGCGCGGGCCGCACTTTGGTACTGATCGGCGCTTAAGTCCCAGTAAGCAAACAAGATATGAGGATCGCGAGGCACGAGGAACAACTTTTTGGTGCCATAGCCGTCGGGCAGATGACCAAGAAATTCGTATGCAGGCAGGTCCTTCGGTTTTTTATCCGCAACCGGCGGATTGGCTGTGACGGAGGGGGGAGGCGCCACAGGCGAAGGAGATGATTTCGCATTTTTTGCAACGGCGGAATTATTTTGCGGCGGCTTTTTGCGAGGGGCGGAAGAATCTTTAGAGGGCATAATTTCGTTTCCTAGAATGAATCGGACTTTCTTAGCACGTCCTGAGCCATTTTTTAAGAGAGCCCGAGCCAAATATTTGACTGTTATCGACATCCGAAGTCTAGCACAACAAACCCATAGATCATTATCCCGGTTTAAACCTTTATAAACCGGGATAATGATTGTAAACTTCAGAGTAGAGGGCCTGGCAAGTAAAAAGATTGGGGGGATGCTTTATTGGCTTAATTCATCCCAGGGGAACTTGGGCGGCAGAAAAGGGCTGGGACCTTGCGGGGAGGCAGGCAGGCCATCCACGGGATAGGTGATGACGAGCCGCCGCCGGGCACGCGTCACGGCCACATACATGAGGCGGCGCTCCTCTTCGAAACTTTCAGGATCGATGGACTTGGGATGAGGCATTTGGCCGCTGCCCGAACCACAGATGACGACGTCATCAAATTCAAGACCCTTGCTGGCGTGGATGGTCGCGACGGAAAGCTCGGAATCGAGATGGTTCTCTTCCGTCGATCTTTCCAGGGAAAAGGCATCGAGAAATTCCGCCATGGTGGCCGACATGCTTTTCATCGATTCGACCAGGTTTTTAAGCGTGGCCATGCGCTCGTCGCCATTTTGCGGGTAGTTCCTGGAAATGAGCGGGTAAATCACGCTGAGCAGATATTCGCCCTTGGCCCCAAGGCCCGAAAGAGCGCGCAATCGGTCGAGCCACAGGTTGAGATTGCCCGCGCCCTTGGGTAGCGAGCGTTCAACTGTAAAAAGATCGTGGCCCGGCTCGTCATCGGAGACAAACTTCTCGGCGGAAGCTTCCCCGACACCCGGGAATTGGGTCAGACACCGGATCATGGCGACCCGGTCGTCGGCATTGAAGGCGAGGCGCAGGAACGAGATGAAATCTTTCACCTCGGCGGAATCACCGAGGGTGAGGCCGCCATATTTGCGATAGGGAATTTTTTGGAATTTCAGGGCAAGTTCGATGGTTTCAAGGGAACGGGACGATCGGGCCAGGATGGCAATTTCGGAGGGACTCGTGCCTCGCTCGATGCGCTTGCGGATCCAATCGATGATGAAGGCCGCTTCGCTGGTGGCGGAAGGGAGCCGGATCAGTTCGGCGTGGCTTTCATGTTTTTTGGCGCTGACGAGGACGAGCGCGCGGGCGGCTTTTTCGATGATGCCGTTGGCGAGATCGAGGATTTTTTGTCCCGAGCGATAATTGTCCTCAAGACGGATGACGCGGGCCTGCGGATGCTCCTTCACAAAGATGTCAACGAGGCCGCAGGAGGCCCCGCGAAAGCCAAAGATCGACTGATTCACGTCCCCAACGACGGTCAAATGCTCGGGATCGAGCCGGGAAAGGATTTCGTAGTTGAGCGCGTTATTGTCCTGGAACTCGTCGCAGATGACGTGGCGATGGATGGATCGCAAGCGTGTGGCATAGGCGGAATCCTCGGCGAGGCGGGTCCCCCAGATAACCAGCAGATCGTCGTAATCGAGCGCGTTGGCCGCCTTCTTGAGCTTGCGATAGGTCTGGACGAGAGTTAGCGCGCGATCCCCGTTCTCGCGAAACTCGGCCTGAAAATGTTCATGAAGGGAAATGCGTTTGTTGAGGGCGAAGGAAAGGGCCGAACGGACTTTTGCCGGGGTGACGAATTCGCCCGGCTTGATGCCGAGTTCGCGAAAGGCCGATTTCATCAGGCTGGCGGCGTCGTCTTCGTCGAGCGTGGTGAAGTTGGCTCCGGCCAGGCCAAAGCCCTTGGCGTCGCGCCGCAGAAGCAGGCTGGCGATGGCGTGATAGGTGCCGACGAGCATCGCGTCATCGCGTCCCTGCTTGGGAATGTCGCCGATGAGCCCGCCGACCCGCTTTTGCATTTCACCGGCCGCCTTGCGCGTGAAGGTAATCATCATGATTTCGCGTCGAGGCACGCCGCCGCGAATCAGATGCGCGACTTTGTGGGTAATGGCTGCCGTTTTGCCCGTCCCTGCCCCGGCGAGGACAACGACGTGCTTTTCCCCGGACAGCGCGACTTCCCGCTGGCTGGGGTTGAGCGCGAGTCCCGCACGGTGAACTTTATGATCCGACATGGCCGGATAGATAAGCACGGGGGTAAGGCAGGGAGACAAGCATTACTGTTTGTCTGGCATGGCCACGACTCAACCCCGTTCTGGCCACGCTACGGGAAATATCAGTCTCCACCTGTCATCGGGCCTTCGGGAACAGGGGTTCCGAAATTCGGTGTCCCATCTTCATACCAGGTGAAGGGCTGCATGCGCAGACTCCGACCGTGAGTGTCTTGTGCCTTGGTGTTTTTGGCGTGATAGATGATCCAGTCCTGAGTGCCATCAGACGATTTGGTGAAGGTTCCCCGGCCCGGCCCGTAGACCCCGTTCTCCGGGCTTGCTGAAAAAACAGGGCCTTTTTTTATCCATTTGTGAATGTCGGTGGGATCCCCGACGTTGATGTAGGTCAGCAGCCCGAGACAATAGACCGGCGTGGCCGTATCGCTTCCGGAATAAACGATGAATGTTTTGTCTTCATGGTAGAGCGCCGTCGGACCTTCCGAAACCGGATAGTTGTCCGATGTCTTGCCGCCTTTCTCCCAACTTCGGTCCGGATAAATCAGCTGAGTATTGGGACCGGTGGGCGTCATCGGATCTGCCAGAGCCGTGATCCAGACCGAATTGCATCCGTGTGCAGCTCTGACATACATGAGATAATCGGTGCCGTGAATGGTGAGAATGGAAGGATCGATGGAAGGAGGGGCGGTCGGGAACTCTCCTTGGAAGAGATAGGGCCCAAGCGCATCGTCGGAAGTCGACTTGAGGACGTAAATTCGATGGCTTGCATGGGGATAGGTGGCAGTGAAATAGATCCACCAGTTTCCTTTCATGTACCAAAGAGTCGGAGACCAGAGTTCCTTCATGTCATCGGTCGGCGTGAAAACGGTCGTGGAGTGGCTGGTGATCGTGGAGAGGGAAGAGCCATCATAAATCGTTATATTCGATCCCATGGAACACAACAGATAGTAGGTTTTTCCGTCCTGGCTGCGGGTGACGAACGGATCAGGGTGCGGGAGAAAGGGATTGGTTACGTCGGCCTGTCCTTGGGAGAAGAAGAGCGAGAAAACTATCGCGATAGCGAAGGCGAACAGGTCGGTATTTTGTTTCATGCGCACCCTCATAGGCTCACTTCCGCCCGGAAAGACGGGTTGCTTGGTTTTTCGGTCATCGGCAGATCACGGCCCCGGCTTGGCCGTCGTATCGCCGGACAATAACTCCGGTCTCTCGTGATAAATCTTGATGATCAAGTCGCCAAAGAGATTGTTGACCCACGCGAACCAGGTGCGGGAAAATTTGCCGGGGTCGTCTTTGTCGAAGGATTCATGCATAAAACCGGTGCCGTTCTGCGATCGCTTCAGCATTTCCAGGCAATGACGAATCTCGGCATTCGACTCGGCTTCTGTCCCGGCGCCGCCTCTCGATTTTGGTTCGCTGGATAACGCGCGCCCAATGATTCCCATCGGCCAGATCATGGGACCGGGAACATGAGGGCTGCCGGTGCCTTCCGCCGCAGTGCCCTTGTAATAGAAAGGATTATCGGTGCTCTGCGCAAAGCGGCGACTGTTTTGATAAACGGGATCGGCCAGCGTGCCATAGCCCAAATAGGGGATCGAGGTCAGGCCGGGCATGCCCGCGTCGTCGATGAGCAGGGTATGTCCCAGGCCATCGCATTCATAAACATACATCTTGCCGTATTTGGGATGGTCGATGATTCCATACTTTTTCACGGCTTGCTCCACTTCGTCGGCGAGGGATTGGCAGGTTTTGGCCAAGTCGCTCTTGTCCTGGACCGTCCCCAGGATTTCAACCAACTGTCGCAGACTGGTGACCGCGAAAAGATTTTCCGGGATGTTGAAGAGGTAGGTCGTGGCGTCATCCGAATTGCGGAAGGCGGAACAGATCATGCCGGTCGGTTTGATTGGCGCGCCCCAGCCGTCATTCACGAGGGTGTCCGTTTTTCGGTCCGTGTCGCGCATGAAACTATATTTGCCGCGGTCGTTTTTACGCTGCTGATCCAGCATCGTATCGACGGCGGTATGCATGGCGGCTTTCCAGTCGTCATTAAAGACCGATGTATCGCCGGTGATTTTCCAATATTGGTAGGCGAGACGGATGCAATAGCAGGGCGAATCGAGTTCCCATTTGCGCTCGTGGACGCCGGGCTTCATGATAGTGTGGTCGCTCTTCCACTGACTGACCTTCGTGCCGTCCTTGTAAAAAGCATTGGCGTAGGGATCGAGCTGGATGCACGTCGCCTGCCGATGAATCAACCCCGCCACCATCTGCGCGAGATGCGGGTCCTCCTTGCAAAGAGGAAGGTAGGCCTGAACCTGTGCCGAGGAATCGCGCAGCCACATGGCGTCGATGTCGCCGGTGATGATGAAGGTATCGGGCTGGCCGTCCTTCATCCCGAAGTCAACGGTCGTATCGAGCGTATTCGGATAGCAATTCTGGAAGATCCAGGCGAGCTCGGGATCTTTGATCGAGGCGCTGACCTGGGCGATGAGCTGCTCAACCCCATCGCTGTGGAATTTACGCTTTTCCAAGGGCGGGCGCTGCGAGACGTAGGTCTTGTCGCCCGTCTGTGCCCAACCCAAAGAAATAAAGCCGATTAAAATAAACAATGCGCTTATGGCTATTTTTGCCATCGGATTCTTTCCACTTTTTGAGTTGGACGGGAAAAGCCGGATGCAAGGCGATGAGGTAGGCATGCACGAGCTTACCCAGCACGAAATGGATTTGGAAAGATCGGAACCGGAGGGTAAACGGGCTGCATTTACCGGAAGATCATTACAAATATGTAATGTCACGCTCGGAAAAATTCATTTGCGTCCGCTGAAGTAAAGGATGGCCTGTGTGATTTTGCTTGTCAAAGAGGAGGTTAATTATGTCACCATGTACCACATCAAGGAATTCCTGTCTTGAAGTCGAGCAACAGCTCCACTAGAGGGGCTTTTTAGTAATCTTGGCTTATTTGAAACCACGCCTTAAGCCTTAAAATCCTTCCCGATGCTAAAACAAGACGTTCTTCGTTTTATATGGAACTATCCATTTTTATATCAGGTTATGCAGAAACTTCGAGGGCGCGGAAACCCTCTTAATCCGAATTATGATATTCTTTTTGATGGCTTTCCGCGCTCGGGTAACACGTTTGGCTCGTTCATGCTTTCGGGATCACAACAGGGCCGTGTAAAAGTCGTTACTCACCGCCATACTCCGCCGCCTTTTCTTCGCGCCGCGGAATTAAATAGACCCGCCTGTTTAACGCTTCGTCGCCCACTCGATGCCATTACTTCCTGGATTATTTATACCAACCGGCCCGTTCGATCGGTCATCCGGTATTATCTCGATTTTCACCAGATCCTCCTGCCTTACCGATCCCAATTTCTTATCCTGCCGTTTTTTGTTATCACGGAAGATTTCCCCCTTGTGATCCAGCTTATCAACTTGCGCTTCGGCCTGAACCTCGAGTCTCAATTTGATCTTGAAGCTTGTGAGCGTGAAGTATTTAATAAAATCGATAACAAGTGGAGAAACGAAAGCGGAATCGTCAATGAATTTCAGGTCGCTCGTCCCTGTTCCACCCGGGAGCATCGAAGGATGGTGACACGGGAAGAATTGCTCCATCCCCGTTATGCTGATTCTTTGCAACGTTGCGAAGAGCTTTATCAAACATACAAACATGAGTTTGTTGCCAGTTTAAATCACTATGGTCTTCGAGTTCCCGATAGGGAGAAAGCCGATTTGTTTGTTGAAAAATTCGATCAAATAAACATTCTGGGCGATTCCTCGCCAAGCCCCATACAAGCTTAACGAATGATCGGTAGTGGTACACTTTGAGGTTTCAGTAAAATCCTCTTTAACAAACCCGTCATCCTGAGTTTGTCGAAGGATCAGTCTCCAATAAGTGCACACCAAACGGTGTAGGTATACGCTTTCCGGAAGCTGATCCTTCGACAAACTCAGGATGACGGAACGACTCATTCGAAATATTTATTCAAATTAGGCCGCTACCGGATCTGACGTAAGATTGATTCCTTGTCGATCCTGTCGCATGCTAAACAACTCATGAATTCGTATCGCATTGCTGTCGTCGGCGCCACCGGAGCGGTGGGGCAGGAGATTCTCCGCACGCTGGAGCGGCGGAATTTTCCGGTCAGTCACCTGAAGCCGCTCGCCTCGTCGCGATCGCTGGGCAAGACGGTCGATTTCAACGGCAAGAAGCTGCCGATCGAAGAATTGCGCGCCTCGGCCTTCGCCGATGTCGATTACGCGCTCTTCAGCGCCGGGGCGACCCGTTCGCGCGAGTTCGCGGAAGCCTGTGCAAAAGCAGGCGCGGTGATGATCGACAACTCATCGGCCTTCCGCATGCGGGCCGACGTGCCGCTCGTCGTGCCCGAAATCAACGCCGCTGATCTCAAGCAGCACAAGGGCATCATTGCGGTGCCCAACTGCTCGGCGATCATCATGGGCGTGCCTCTTTGGCCGTTGCACCAAGCGGCCCATATCGAACGCATCATCGTTTCGACTTATCAGAGCGCAAGCGGCGCGGGCGCGCAGGCCATGGCGGAACTCGAAGCGCAGGCGCGCGCTTATGCGTCGGGGCAGCCTCTGAAGAAGGAGATTTTTCCGCACCAGATCGCCTTCAACGTTTTCTCGCACAACACCGCCATCGCCGAGAACGGTTACAACGAGGAGGAGAACAAGGTGATCGAGGAGACGCGCAAGATTTTCCACGAACCGGCGCTGCCCATCGTGGCGACCTGCATTCGCGTGCCCGTGTTGCGCGCGCACAGCGAATCGATTGTTATTGAGACCAGGCGCGAGCTTTCGCCGGAAGAGGCCCGGGAGATTCTCTCGAAAGCGCCGGGCGTGAAGCTGGTCGACAACCGCGAGAAGAATCATTTCCCGATGCCGCTGGAAGCCAGCGGGCAGTTCGACGTGCTGGTGGGGCGCATCCGGCGCGATCTGTCGCATCCGCGCGGACTGGCCCTCTTCGTCAGCGGCGATCAGTTGCTCAAGGGTGCGGCGTGGAACGCGGTGCAAATCCTGGAAAACCTCGTCGGGAAAAGTTAATCGTTCTGTCATCCCGAGCGAAGGCGAACCGGAGGATGTTTCTGAGAGCATGATTACCAAAGCCGCAGTCGAGGGACCTGGCTCAACCTTGAATAAAAGTTTGGGATGCGCCAGCTGGTGAGTTAACCCATAACGGCTTCCCGCTTTTCGCATGAGCGGCAGGCGGGTCGTCTTTTTTTGTTCTTTGTTATCTTTACGACGCTACTTTCGCATTGCGTCTAATCAAGCAAGGTCCTTCGACTGCGCCTCGGGTAAACTTTGCGTCCGATTAATACATTTCGGCTCGGCTCCGCTCAGGATGACAGATGGGAAAACAGATTATTCCAGCACCAGCCCGACCGGCAGGTTAAAGCCGCGTGCGAATTCGGCGGCGTGCATCCGTTTTTTACCTTCGAGCTGCACTTCACGCAGGAGCAGGCCGCCCACGCTGGCCGCGACGAGTACGCCGTGCCGATCGACGCGCAAAATCTCGCCCGGCTTGCCCTTGGCGCGGCGCGAAAGAATCGTCGTGAAAATCTTGAGCATCTTGTGGTCCTTCTCCTGGGGGACCCAGACATAGGCCGAGGGCCATGGGGTCATGGCGCGGATGTGGGCGTCGATCTCGCGCTGCGGACGGTCCCACTTGATATGGCCGTCTTCCTTGCTCAATTTCTTGGTCAGCGTCACCTTCGCCTTGTCCTGCTTGATGCGCGGAGCCTTGCCGGTGGCAACCAGGGGAAGGGCCTTGAGGAGCGCATCGGCCCCGATTTTCGCAAGGCGATCATGCAGGGTTTCGGCCGTTTCATGCCGGCGGAGGCTCACGGCTTCCTGCAGGAGGATGTCGCCGGTGTCGAGTCCTTCGTCCATCCACATGATGGTGACACCGGACTGCCTTTCGCCCGCTGCGATGGCGGCATGAATGGGCGAGGCCCCGCGATATTTTGGCAGGAGCGAGGCGTGGATGTTCAGGCAGCCGTTTTGCGGCAGATCGAGAATTTCCCTGGTCAAAATTTGGCCGTAAGCGGCAACGACGATCAGGTCGGGCTTGAGATATTTCAACTGTGCGACCGAAGCGGTGGCGCCAATTTTTTCGGGCTGAAAAATTTTAAGATGCAGCTTGAATGCCGCTTCCTTGATCGGGCTGGAAGCGAGCTTGAGTTGGCGTCCGACAGGGCGATCGGGTTGCGTGACTACCGCGAGCACCTGATGGTCGGGCGACTTGGTTAGAGCCTGGAGCGCAGGCAGGCCAATCTCGCCGGTTCCGATGAAAATAATGCGCATAGAATTCTTAATCGCGAATCGTCTCTGATAAATTACCGATGTTGTTTCCGAGCCTGCAGGGAGGCAAGCCGCTTGTCCGCAAGCGTGACTTCGCGTTGTCCAAGCGATTCGGCGCAACCAGTGCAGAGATACTCATAAAGATCTTTATCGGGCAGGATAAGCAACAACCGTTCCCGCACGGGCATCGACTTTCCGCATTTACGGCAATAGAGTCGGGATGCCTTGAAGGATTCAAACTGTTCCATACCAGCCAATAGCATAAAACCCGACTCTGCCCGTGCGGGGCAAGCCAATAACATCGTTCCGGCCTCCCCGGAGGCGCTTTTGCGCGCGGCAGAGCTGTTGCGGGACGGCCAGGTGATCGGATTGCCGACAGAAACCGTGTATGGTCTTGCCGCCGATGGATTGAATCCGACAGCTCTGGCGCGTATTTTCGAAATCAAGCAACGCCCTCTTTTCGATCCGCTCATCCTCCACTGCGCCGATGCCGCCGACGCTTTTAATTTGGCGAAAGAAATACCGACTGCGGCCCGCGAACTGGCTCAGCACTTCTGGCCTGGCCCGCTCACGCTTGTTTTGCGGAAGATGGAGACCGTTCCCGACCTGGCCACGAGCGGTTTGCCTTTTGTTGCCGTGCGCGTGCCCGTCCATCCGGTGGCGCAAACGCTTCTCCGCGCCTTCCGGCGTCCACTCGCCGCGCCCAGCGCCAATCGCTTCGGTCGCATCAGTCCCACCGATGCGCAGGCTGTGTGGAGTGAACTGGGTGAAGCGGTGCCTCTGGTTCTCGATGGGGGACCGTGCCGGGTTGGCGTCGAATCGACCATCCTCGATCTCTCGGACAACAAGACTCTTCTTTTGCGTGCGGGAGGGATACCCATTGAAGAAATCGAGGCGCTGATCGGTCCCGTGCAACGCTCTCAATTGCTCTCGGAAAAACCCAACGCACCGGGCCAGCTCAGGCATCACTACGCGCCGCAAAAATCGCTTTATTTGGTCGACGAAGCGTCGAAAATACCCTCCCGGCCTGACGTCGGCTGGCTCGCTTTTGGAAAAATGGAAGAACAGGCAACCTTTTCAGGCCGAGTGGAAAATCTTTCGCTTGCCGCCGATCTTTGCGAAGCCGCCGCGAATTTTTTCCGGGCCCTCCGCAGCCTGGATGAAGACCCGCGTGTGGTCACGCTTTACGCCATGCTTCTCCCCGAGGAAGGTCTCGGACGGGCGATCAATGAACGGCTGAAAAGAGCTTGCCGTTAATTGATGAGCCTGCTGAAGAGGACGGTCATTACTCGACAAGACCAGGATGGCAGGTTTCAAATTCCTTCCGTGCGCGATGGGCGGAAGCAGGCTAAAAGCAGATCGTGAGCAAATCCGGTTTTCGCATCAATGGACCCCTGGTCGTGCGCAGCCCCAATTGGCTGGGCGATGCCGTCATGGCGTTGCCTGCGGTGCGTAATTTGAAGACGATGCTGGTGCGCGATCCGTTGACTGTTGCCGCGCCGGAAAAACTGGTCGCGTTGTGGCAGGCTTGTCCTTTTGTCGACAAGGTCATCGCGCTCATGGAACCGAAAAAATTACGGGCTACGGCACGTCAGTTACGCGCTGAAAAATTTGGATCGGCCATACTGTTGCCCAACTCGCTCCGCTCCGCCGCCGAGGCGATGCTGGCTGGTATTCCGCAGCGCATCGGTTATGCGCGTGGAGGCCGACGCTGGCTCCTGACCCAGGCGGTGCCGGTACCGGCGCGCAATCCGGTCCGCCTGCATCAACGCTTTTATTATCTCGATCTGGTCGCCGCATTGGGCGGTCCGACCGACGCCTCGATGCCCGAATTGCGGAAGGGTTTGCTTCCTGCAAATCCGCACTTCACGGTGGCAATTTGTCCGGGTGCCGAATATGGTCCGGCGAAGCGCTGGCCCGTTGAAAATTTTCTCACCGTCGCGCGTCATTTCGCTACGAAGCACAAGGCGCGAATTCTTTTGCTCGGCGCAACGGGCGACGCTCCCCTGGCGGCGGAACTGGCCGCGAAACTGCCGGAAGCTGAAAATCGCGCGGGAAAGACTTCGCTGGCGGAATTCATGGCGGCGCTGGCGGGTGCGCAACTGGTTTTCTGCAACGACAGCGGGGCGATGCATGTGGCGTCAGTTCTCAACATCCCGACCGTGGCGATTTTCGGCTCGACGGAACCGCAATTGACCGGGCCGCTCGGATCGCGGACGCAGGTGCTGCGGCATCATGTGCCGTGCAGTCCTTGTTTCCTGCGCGAATGCCCGATCGATTTCGGATGCATGAGGGGCGTGACGCCCGAAATGGCCATCGCGGCGGGGGAAATGATTTTAAAAATATGATTTACAAAGTATGCCCTGCGGTCTTGCCGCAGGCTGATAAAGGGAAAGCATGAAAACCTCCGGTTTTCATGGAGGGACGCGCTCCTGCGCGTCCGCGGACGACCGGGAGGTCGTCCCTCCAGCTAAATACCCGCTGCTTGCCGCAGGGTTCTTTATTTTAAAAAGAATTTTAAATGCCGTCATCCCGATCCTTCGGCAGGCTCAGGACTAAAGGCAAGTCGAGGGATCAGACGCGTTTCCATTTTCCTGAAAACCAGATGAACACGCAAAGACATTGGATTTCGATTCTCCAACGTATCGATTATCTTTAACGTGTCTGATCCCTCGACAAGCTTGGGATGACGGTTCTTTATGAAAATTTCGGCCTGCATCATCGCCTTGAACGAGGAGCGCAACCTGCCTCGCTGCCTAAAGAGCATCGCCATGCTCGTGGATGAAATTGTCGTGGTCGATTCAGAGAGCACCGACGCGACGGCGGAAATCGCCCGCGAATTTGGCGCGCGCGTGATCCAGCAGGATTGGCTCGGCTACGTGGGCCAGAAAAATTTTGCGCTCGATCAGGCTGTTCATCCGTGGGTGCTGAGCATCGACGCCGATGAGGAGGTTTCCCCGGAACTGGCGGCCTCCATTGCGCGCTTGAAGGCCGATCCCGCCGCGGATTTGCCGACGGCCCCGAACGGATACCAGATTTCCCGGATCGTGTTTTATTGCTGGCACTGGATTCGCCACGGCGACTGGTACCCCGATCACCTGGTGCGGCTTTTTCGCCGGGCCGAGGCGCGTTTCAGCGGCGGGCGCGTGCACGAGAAGCTTGAACTTTCCGGCGAGCATCCCATCCTGCCGGGGCATCTGCATCATTTCACTTATGAGAACGCCGCCGACCGTGCCGCGCGTTGCGCGAAATATGCCGCCTTGTGGGCGCAATCGGCCCACGAGGAAGGACGTCGAGCGCACGCCTGGAGCGGAATCACCCACGCCCTGGCTCGCTTCTTCAAGGGGTTTTTTCTCAAGGCCGGATTTCTCGACGGCGCGATCGGCTGGGACATCGCGGCGGGCAATGCGCGCGAGGTCTGGCTCAAATATCAACTGCTACAAAAATTGAATCGTGAATCGTCCCAAAAGTAACAAGCGCTCTGCGGCTATCGTTGGCGTCGCCGTCATGGGTTCGCGCCTGATGGGCGTGATCCGCGAGCAGATTTTCGCCTTCATGTTTGGCGCATCAATGTTTGCGGGTGCGTTCATTTCTGCGTTCCGGATTCCCAATCTGTTGCGCGATCTTTTTGCGGAAGGTGCGCTCTCAACCGCCTTCACCACCACATTCACCAAGACGCTGTCCAAGGAGGGAGAAGAAGCTTCATGGGGACTCGCGCGACTGGTGCTTTCAACGTTAACCCTTGTGCTCGGCATCATCTGCTTGCTGGCTATTTGGCAGGCGCCGTTGGTTGTGGAAGTGATCTCACCTGGTTTTAACGCCGACGCGCAGGAATTGACGGTTCGGCTGACGCGGATGCTTTTCCCTTTCATCCTTTTTGTTTCGTTGGCCGCCGCAGCAATGGGGATGCTAAATGCACGTAACATTTTTGGCATCCCGGCCAGTGCCAGCACAGTGTTCAATATTGTTTCAGTCATTACGGGCGGCATATTGGCGGTGATCTTTGAACCGCAGACCGACTGGCACCATCCTCACTTCGGTGAACGGGCGATTTATGGTTGGACGCTCGGCGTACTCATTGGAGGGTTGGCTCAGCTCGGCATTCAGTTGCCCTCACTTTGGAAGTTGGGTTTTCGTTTTCGCTGGCATCTCGATTTTCGCGATCCCGGCCTGCGCACGGTTCTGTTGTTGATGTTGCCCAGCGCGATTGCCGGTTCCGCTGTGCAAATCAACGTGTTGGTCGGAAACCAATTTGCCTCGATGGGTGGCACTGCTCCCGTTTCATGGCTCTACTACGCTTTCCGTCTCGTGCAGTTGCCCATCGGGATCTTCGGCGTGGCCATCGCGACCGTGACGCTGCCCGCCGTGGCGCGTCAGCATGCGCTGGACGACTTGAAAGCGTTCGGTAAAACGGTGGAGGAAGCCCTGCGCTTCGGTTTTTACCTGACACTGCCTGCCTCAATCGGCATGGCGGTGATCGCGCAGCCTGTCATCCAACTCATCTACGAGCATGGCGCTTTTGGTAGTCACGAGACTTTAGAAACAGCGACGGCACTTCAGGCTTATACGATCGGTATTGTCGCTTACTCAGGCATCAAAATTCTGGTGCCGTGCTTTTACGCGATGCAGGGTCCGCGACTTGAGCCGGGCATCGAACGAAGTTTTGCAACGGCATTCCGTCATTTTTTCACGGAAGTGATTCTTTTTACGCCCGTACGTGTCGCGCTGATAGGTATCACGCTGAATGTTGTGCTTTGTGTCGGGCTGTATATTTACTTTCGCATGGGGCATGTCGGTCTTGCACTGGCCACCGGATTAGTAGCCACGCTCAATTTTCTTCAACTTCTCTACGCGATCCAAAAACGGATCGATCTGGGGCATGCACGCGACTGGCTTTCGTTTTTTGTGCGAATCACCGTGGCGACGTGGATGTGCGGATTCGTCGTATTTTTCGGCGATCACTTTTTACTGGGAACGCGCACGACCCATTCGCTGCTCGGGGCCATGATTCTTTTCCTCAATATCGGCGCGGCGGGCGTGGTTTACTTTGGCCTGACGACCTGGCTGCGCGTGCCCGAATCGATGGAACTGGCCGCCTTCATCAGGCGGAAACTGGGGAAATAGCCGTTGATGAGCGCGACTTCGGATCCTTACAACTCGCGGCGGCCGGAAAGCGCATAGCCAAGTGTGACACTGTCGGCATATTCGAGCCCGCCGCCCGCAGGCAAACCCATGGCGAGACGCGAAACCTTGACGCCCGCTTTTTTGAAGAGAGGCGCCAGGTAAAGCGCGGTGGTTTCGCCTTCGGCATCCAGGGCAAGGGCAAGCACGGCTTCCCGGGGCGGCGCTTCCTGAAGACGTTGTTCCATCTTGGCGATGGAGAGGTCTTCTGGGCCCACACGATCGAGGGGCGAAAGGCGACCGCCCAGCACATGATAAAGCCCGCGGAAAAAATTCGATTTCTCGAGCTTGATGACGTCGCTCGGCTGCTCAACCACGCACCAGAGCGAGGTGTCGCGCTGGGGACTGGAACAAATGGAGCAAAGCGCATCGAGGCCCTGCGCGTAAAAACCGCACTGGCGGCAGGGATGAATGTCGGTGCGCGCCCGGGTCAGGGCGGCGGCGAGCCGTTCGCTGACGGCCGGCCCCGCGTGAAGCAGGAAGAGGGCGTGCCGTTCGGCGCTGCGGGGACCAACCGAGGGAAGCTGGCGCAGCGCTTCGACCAATTCGAGAAAAGCCGGTGGATATTCGGTCATGAAAATACGGGCGTTCGTCCGGAACGTCAGACTTTCAGCAACTCGGCTTCCTTGGCCGTGAGACCTTTTTCGATTTCCTCGACGTACTGGTCGGTGAGCTTTTGGACTTCCTTTTCGGCATCGGCAAGCTGGTCCTCGGTGATTTCACCGGCTTTCTGAAGTTTCTTCAATTCGTCGATGGCGTGGCGGCGATTGGCACGGATGCTGACGCGGCCTTCCTCGGCCATTTTGCGGACGGTTTTCACCAGATCCTGCCGCCGTTCCTCGGAAAGGGGCGGAATGGGAAGACGGATGATCTTGCCGTCGACTTGCGGCATGATGCCGAGCTTCGATTCCTCGAGCGCCTTGCGGATCGGCTCGACCGTGGTGGCGTCCCACGGCTGGATCTGGATGAGGCGCGAATCGGGTGTGGTGATGGCGGCAAGTTCCTTGAGGCGCATGTGCGAGCCGTAGGCTTCGACCATGAGATTGGTGACGAGATCGGGCGATGCCTTGCCGGTGCGGATGCCTCCAAACTCGGTTTGGATCACCTCCGTGCTCTTTATCATTTTTTCTTCTGCTTCGAGGAGAATGTCATCAAGGGCCATACGATTAGTGAACGCCAGTGCGGCGCGCGGGTCAAGTGGTGATGAGATGCGGATAAGCCTTGTTCCAGGTCGTGGGCATGCGCTGGGGACGGCCACTCGGCAACTGGACAGTGACCATGGTCTGAAGGCAACGGGCGAAGACAAGATCGGGCCGGGTCGCGGAGGCGATTTCAAAGCGAAGGAAGAATCGGATTTTTTCCATGCCGGTCAATTCGGCGGAGATGAGGAGGGCATCGCCGAGGCGGGCGGGCTTGAGATAATCGATTTCGGTTCGCATGACAACGGGAACGAGGCCGGTGCGGTTCATTTCCACCAACGGCCAGCCGAGCGTGGCGGCGAGTTGCGAGCGGGCAATTTCGACCATGCGCAGGTAGGCGATGTTGTGGACAACCCCGCCCGCGTCGGTGTCGAAGTAGTAGACTTCGAGCGGGACGGTGACGCGGGGCTGGGCGGGGAGCAAATTTTCAGCGGATGATGAGGTACACATGGGACGCTATAGTGCTATGGGTCTGTCATCCCGAGCTTGTCGAGGGATCAGACGCGCAATGAATAAACAATAAACAATAAATAAGAACACTTGGAATAGTTAGCTTTTTGTGTTCGTCCAACTTATCGGATAATAACGCGTCTGATCCCTCGACAAGCTCGGGATGACGGATTTGAATTATTCCCCAAATTCCTGGGTGAATTTTTTGACGATGGTTTTGAGCACCTTGAGTCGTGCATACCATTTGAATTCACTTTCGATCAGGGCCCAGGGGGCATGTTTCGTCCAGGTCTGGTCAAACATTTCCTCGGCTGCCTCCAGGTGCTCCTTCCACTTGCGGCGGTTGCGCCAGTCTTCGGCGCTGATCTTCCAGTGTTTGTAGGGATCGGCGGCACGTTGCTCAAAGCGCCGCAACTGCTCTTCCTTGCTGATATGAAGATAGAATTTGAGCAGGACCGCACCGCCATCGACGAGGGTCTTCTCCATGGCGTTGATTTCATCGTAAGAGCGTTTCCATTCCTTTTCGGAACAAAAGCCCTCGACCCGTTCCACGAGGGGGCGGCCATACCAGGAGCGGTCGAAGATGGCGATTTCACCCTGCGCGGGCATCTTGGTCCAGAAACGCCAGAGATAATGATGCCGGTATTCCTCCTGGGTGGGCTTGACGATGGAGTAGACGCGGATGAGGCGCGGATCGAGTTTTTCAGTAACACGCTTGATGACGCCGCCCTTGCCGGCGGCATCGGGGCCTTCAAAGACCAGGATGACGCTGCGTTTGCCGTCGAGGATCTTGCGCTGGAAATGAAGCAATTGGAGTTGCAAATCCTGAACCCGTTCGCGGTATTCGGATTTTTCCTCGATTTGTTTCGTCAGGTCGAGTGCGTTGAGAAGGCCGGCCATGGTTTAGAGGCTCTCTGAAAAATCGACGCGGGTCACGCCGAATGAATGATAACCTGCGGTAAGGAGATTGCCTTTTGCGGGATGGAACCTACTCTAAGGCACGGTCTTCCGGTGCTGATGTTCTGGCCCGAGACGGTCAAATCGCTCATTCATGGATCCGAGCCAACACCAACTTTTCTCCGCGGGCTCTCGCGTGGGGCAGTATCTCGTCTTGGAAAAACTCGGCGAAGGCGGGATGAGCGAGGTCTTCAAGGCCATCGAACCGACGCTCGAACGTTACGTGGCGATCAAGATCATGCACCGGGCGAATCTAAGCAGCCCGGAAGTCATGGCGAACTTTTTGGAAGAGGCGCGCGCGATCGCGGGGTTGCGCCATACCAATATCGTTCCCCTCTATTCGGCGGGCGAGGAGCAGGGCGTGCCCTACCTGGCGATGGGCTATATCGAGGGCCAGACGCTGGAAGATTGGGTCATGGCCGGACGCGTTTTCACCATCGAGGATTCGATCTGGTTCATGAAGCAGGCGGTGGCGGCGTTGGAATATGCTTCGCGTTCCAACATCATCCACCTCGACGTCAAGCCGGCGAACTTCATGGTTGATGCCGAGAATACGGTGATGTTGACCGATTTCGGACTGGCGCGAAAGATGACGGAAGTAGCCAGCGGCACCCGTGACGATGAGCTCCAAGGAACGCCCGCTTATGCCTCGCCGGAGCATGTGCTTCAGGAAAAGCCCGATTTGCGAACCGACATCTATTGCCTGGGAGCGAGCCTGTTTCACTTGATGACGGGTGAATTTCCCTACCCCGGCGAGACGACCGAGGATGTGTGCCGGGCCCACGTTTTCAATCCGTTCCCGATTGAGACACTGCAGCATCATGATATCCCCCCGGGCTGGTGCAATCTTTTGCGCAAGATGATGGAAAAAAAGCCTGAGGAGCGGTTTCAATCATACCAGGAGATTACGGCGGCCCTGGAAAACATCGGTCATTTCCAATACGGGAAAAAAATGTTGTCGATCGTCGAGACGGCGGAGAGACGCGCCCTGCCGCGCAGCGAAGGCCCGGCGGAAAGCCTTTTCGACCTGGTACCAGACGATATGGCGTCGCAGGGGGATCATCTCTTCACCCTGCAGGATTCGTACGATGCCCAGGAAGTCTATCGTACTCTCGATACGCGCTGGCCCGTGCTTCATCTCAATGCGATGGCCCCCGACCTTCGGGCGATGCAGACGGATTCATCTGAAGATTTACGCGCCC
>Ga0206848_1029_pt1 | contig 42835 bp, 32 predicted proteins | sample Alteio_BWOrgCont_18_FD_152635 | JGI IMG/M metagenome (GOLD analysis project Ga0206848, IMG submission 152635) | Enriched cells from forest soil in Barre Woods Harvard Forest LTER site, Petersham, Massachusetts, United States -... | ecosystem: Environmental > Terrestrial > Soil > Temperate forest >...
GTTGCAGGAAAAACGGATGAAGGTGACCCTGACGACGGTATGGAGCAAAACTAGGCTTTCCTCATGGCCGGAGCCAGTCTAAATAAGTCATTAACCCGAGTTTTGGATAAGGATTTTTTATACATAAATTCAAACAGTTAGCGTCATTGCGAGGCCTCGTAAGAGGTCGACCCAGGCTTCGCCGAGGCGAGAGAAATTCAGGACAAATAACTTATTCCGAAGGAATAAATCTCTTTCTCTTGAAAGCATATGGTGATTGAAAATGGCCCTTTCTTTTTCAAATTAAACCTTATACACTCAAGACAGGCTCTCATAAGAGGGCCCGATTCACTTTAAAGGAGACGCACATGCATCGACATTATCACCATCATTGCAGCTTAACCCAAATTCGATTAAAACGCTTTTATATGACGAGGAACCTAAAATGTACGACTTTAAAAACCTGACACAAACTCTTAAATTTTTATTTCTGTCTTTTCTTATTTCTTTTTCTCCCGCCCTTGGCGATCCTGTTAAAATCTCAATCATTCAAACCATCGAACACCCGGCCCTCAATGCAACCCGAGAAGGTCTTGTCAAAGAACTCAACCGTTTAGGCTATGTGGAGGGTAAAAACCTCACCTTGGACTATCAATCCGCCCAAGGAAATACAGCTCTTGCGGCTCAGATTGCGCAGAAGTTCTCTTCCGATCAGGCCAATATTATAGTCGCTATAGGGACGACAGCGGCCCAAGCGGCCATGAATGCAACAAAAGATAACAAAATTCCCGTTATCTTTAGCTCTGTCACCGATCCTCTCACAGCAAAACTTGTCGAGAATTTGAAAGCCCCCGAAGGGCATGTGTCAGGCGTTTCAAATTTTATTTCTGTAGAGCCCCAATTTAAGCTCTTTAAAAGACTTGTCCCCACGTTAAAGACGCTTGGGATCATATATAATCCAGGGGAAGCTAATTCCGTTGCTATGCTTGATACGATGGAAAAAGCGGGTAAAGAGTTTGACATCAAACTTGTGACAGCTACAGCTGCGAAAACAAGCGAGGTCCTAGCCGCGAGTCGAAGTCTGTGTGGAAAGGTGGATGCCATCTTTATCAACAATGATAATACGGCCTTGGCTGCGTTTCAAAGCGTTGTGAAAGCCACGGGGGAATGTGGGATCCCCGCCTTTGTCAGTGATGTGGATTTGTTTAATCAAGGCGCCCTTGCCGCCCTTGGACCTGATCAAACAGATCTCGGGCGACAAACGGCTCGCATGGTGGATTTTGTCCTTAAAAATCCAAAGGCCCCCCTTCCCCCCGTGGAATTTCCAGAACAAACGAAGGAGTTTGTGAAATTCCCATTGAAGTAAAGGCAACTCAATCATCCTAGCCAATAAGCATTCATGTTTTCCACTTGAAAACAAGCGCTTATTGGCCTAGAGCCTGCCCCCGACTTGATCGCGGTTTGGCACCGAGAATGTGATCTCTCTCCTATATTGTATTTACAGAACATAGCTCAGCGATTGGGGAGAGCTCGGTTGCTTTTTGTTTTGGGGCTTTTGGAGAAATACTGCTGACAATCATACTGGGTGACATTACCCGAGATTCCATAAAATGCAACTTCACATTTTGACATTGAGTTATTTATACAATTGTTAGGTTTATTGCAAATTGATGTAATAAGAGCATAAGAATCTGTCTTATTAAAGTTGCCGAGAATGGAAATTGGTCTTGATTGTCCAGAACAATAACAAAAAAGGGTTCCATTAAAGGCTTGGAGATACGTTCCAAATGCCAGGAAGAAAGCCGTTAAACAGCCAAAGTATGCAAAAATTTTTATTTTTTTGTAATTCATTTCATTCCCTCTTCTCTCTATATTTCACTTTATAGTATCGTCACTTAATAAATTCTTAACGACAATGACGGTAGAGGTGAAAAACATTAGGTGCTCCACTTTTTTGATATTAAGATTCTTGAAAAAATAGAAGATCTTTATGATTTACGTGAGGCCCTTGCAGCTCAAGAAGAAGCAGATCCTCAGAAAAGGATTTCCCTTCGTGATTTAGCAAGCCAACTCAACATAGCGCTCACCGAAAAGACATCTACAAAAAAGAACTAGCATAGATCCTAGAATTCCCTATGATAGAGGGAATAAAAATCATAGGGATGGCAAGGATCAACCATGGCTGATGAGGGAGCCAAAGTTTTTTTAGATGTCCAAACGTCAGGCGGGGCGAATTTTAAGATCAACGTATTTAAAGGCGTTGAGCGGATTTCGGATTTTTTTGAATATTCCCTATTGATGACAGCCCAAAGCCGCGAGGTGGATTTTGATTCGCTCATGAATCAACCCGCAACAGTCACGTTAACGGTCGGTTCAGAAAAGCGGACCTATAATGGCATTATTGGAAAATTTTACCAGGATGATACCCCCTTTAATCCACTTGATGAGTGGACAGTCTATCGCGCCATACTCTACCCTAAACTATGGCTCTTAACCTTTGTGGGGAGTTGCCGCATTTTTCAAAACCAATCGGCCCTCGATATTATTAAAAACGTTTTGGACACCAATCAAATCAAATACTCAAACCAAGTCAGCTCAGCCAGCATGCAACAGCGGGATTACTGTGTCCAGTATAATGAAACTGATTTTAACTTCATTTCTCGCCTTATGGAGGAAGAAGGAATCTTTTACTTTTTCCAGCAAGATGGGGAAGGCCATACCATGGTCCTCGCGGACTCAACTGGGGCTTACTCTGCCTGCCCGAATGCCTCGTCCGTGAGTTTCCAAGATTCAGCCGTTCATGACCAGATGATGATTAAGGTCAGCTCTTGTTTTATCACCCAGCGCATTGTTCCCCAAAGTAACACCTTAAGAAGTTACAATTACTTAACCCCGCAAACGCCTTTAAAAGCCCAAGCCCAAGGCCCTTCAGATGCCCAGGGCGGTGAGATTGCAACTTATGATGAAATTTATGATCAGCAATCCTATGGGGATCAACTCGTTAAAGTAAAACTACAATCAGAAGACCTGCCGCAAAAGATGGTGGAAGGAAAGTCAACCGTGCCGTTCTTCCTTGCAGGATATCAGTTTACCCTTCAAAACCACCCCCGCTCCGATGCCAACGTTGCCTATGCTCTTTACGAAGTGATTCATGAGGCCCGCATTGCGCCAGAGAGTGAAAATGAACATATCTATAAAAATAGTTACAAGGCGTTTTCCGCCTCCACTCTCTTTCGCCAAGCCCAAAAAACACCTAAGCCCCGCATTTATGGAACCCAAACGGCAAAAGTTACAGGGAAAGAAGGGGAAGAAATATACACCGAAGAGTATGGCCGGATTAAGGTTAAATTTCATTGGGATCCGTCTGAGAAGGAAGATGATACAACCTCGTGCTGGATTCGGGTGGCAACCCTGTGGGCCGGCCAAACTTGGGGAACACTTTTTACGCCGCGCATTGGTCATGAAGTGGTTGTCTCCTTTATTGATGGGGATCCTGATAAACCGATTGTGATTGGCTCAGTTTATAATGGGCAAAATAAACCTCCTTATTTGCCCAGTGAGCCCACCAAATCAACCCTCAAAAGCCAAACGAGTAAAAAACAAAGTGACGCTATTGTTGGCTATAATGAACTGCGCTTTGAAGACAAGCAAAAGTCAGAAGAAATCTATATGCATGCGCAAAAAGATTTCAAAATCGATATTCAAAATAACCACGACATCACCATTGTGGGTGGCAGCAGGACGATCACCCTTCAAGCTCAAGAAGAACAAGGGGAAGACCGGCAAGGCGAGCAAGGCAATGATACCTTGACCTTAAATAATGGGAATAAATCCTTAAAGATTGTGCAGGGAGATTATACAATTCAACTGGATCAAGGAAACATCTCTGTGACCTGTTCTCAAGGCAATGTCAGCTTTGATGTGACAGGGGATATTTCCTTTAAATGTACAGGTAACTTTAGTGTTACTGCGACGCAAGCGATTACATTGAATGCAGGTGAAGGAATCACAGCCGAAGCTGGCGCTGATATTTCGGCCTCTGCTGGTGCAGCGGTGACAGTCGAAGCTGCAGCAGACATTAGTGCTAGTGCAGGAGCAGCCGCGACGATCAGTGCAGGTGCTGATGCTTCAGTTACAGCTGGTGCTGCCCTTTCGCTAACAGCAGGAGCAGCGGTTTCTATTGAAGCGGCAGCAACGGTTTCGGTAACAGGAGCCTTAATTTCTCTAAATGGATAAGACAATATGAGTGAAGAGATCGAAAATGAAATATTAGAAGCAGAGGACGAAGCACAAAACCTTCTTAAGAAAGAAACGGCTCCCCAAGAACAGAGCCGATTTATTGGTGAAACCATTGACAACAAAAGGCATGGGGTTTTAGAGCAGTATGATGACGAGGGTAATCTCAAGTCTCATCAATCCTTTGAAAAAGGCCTCCTTCATGGGGAATCTCGCCGGTATGACCCCTCTCAACAGCTCAAAGAACGCATGACTTATGAGGAAGGTATTCCCCATGGGCCTGCAGAATTCTATAAAAACGGGATTCCTCTCATGCATACGACTTTCCATCAAGGCAAGCAGCATGGAGAAACAACGCTCTATGATGAGGCAGGAATGGTCCGCGCCCGCATCCAACATGAATATGGAGCCAAGCATGGAACTGCCATCTCCTATGATCCTTTAGGACGGGTCAGGAGAATTCTTCATTACCAAAATAATCTCTTGGAAGGACCTGCTCTTACCTATTACCCAACGGGAGCCCTCCTAGAATCAGGGATGTATTATCAAGGCAAGCGCCATGGTGAATTTAAAAGTTATTATGAAAATGGAGTGGTCCATCAAATCCTTATTTATGATATGGGCCGTCTTGTTCGAAAACCTCAGGTTTTTGATAAATATGGAAATCTTATAACCATAGGGCTTGAGTGATGAGCTTAGCGGTTGTTGGGGTTGCAAGCATGATAAGATGTGAGATGGGGATTACGCCTTCTCCTCTTATTGTCCTTCCGGATCGAACGATTACAGCTGAGTTTATGTTGATGGGGAATATCACGGATTTTATCCCGCTGGCCAATATCGAACCTTTTGGCGAATGCATTTCTCTCTTAAACCCACTTGTATTAGCCGCAACCATTGCTGCAGATGGAGTTTTAACGCCACAACCTTGCGTCCCTGTTACAGTTGTACCTTGGATTACAGGAGCTTTGGATGTCTTAGTCGAAGGAGCCCCTGCGCTGGATCAAGAAGCCACCCTCATGTGTATCTGGGCAGGCCCCATTAACGTTGTTGAACCTGGTAACTTAACGGTGATGGTGCCATGATCGCTCCCACATATGAAGATATCCAAAAAGCCCAGCAGGCCTTAAAAGGAGTTGTCATTACCACGCCAACCATTTATTCTCCTTATCTTTCAAGGGCTTATAATACGTCTATCTTCTTAAAACTCGAGAACTTTCAAGAAACCGGATCTTTCAAAGAACGCGGCGCCTACACAAAACTCCACAGTCTTTCGAAAGAAGCCCTTCACAAGGGAGTCATTGCTGTCTCTGCGGGGAATCATGGCCAAGCAGTTGCTTTCCATGCTCAGCGTTTAAAAATCCCTGCAACCATTGTGATGCCTCTTTTTACCCCACCAACTAAGATCAGAAATACAGAAAAATGGGGGGCCCGTATTATTCTAGAAGGAAGTACGGTCGATGAGTCTCTTAAGGTGGGAATTGACCTTGCTCAGAAAGAAAACCTCACCTTTATCCATCCCTATGATGACCCTGCCATTATTGCAGGCCAAGGGACCATTGGCATTGAAATGCTTGAGGCCTGCCCCGATCTTGAGGTTCTCCTCATCCCCATTGGCGGCGGCGGCCTTGCTTCCGGAATTGCACTTGCCGCTAAATCCATAAACCCATCGATTCAACTCTATGGGGCCGAGGTTGAGGGCTATGCTTTTATGTCGGAAGTTCTTTATGGAACGCATGATCAAACAAAAGGCGGAATGACCCTGGCTGATGGGATTGCAGTCAAAAGTCCAGGAAGTCTCCCAAAGGCCATTTTAAAAGACCGTCTTGAGGGGATTATCATCGTGACAGAAGAAGAAATTGAGCATGCTGTAGATCTCTTTGTCCGCAAGCAAAATACCATTGTGGAAGGGGCTGGGGCTGCAGGTCTTGCAGCCCTCCTCCACAACCCCGCTTTATTTGAGGGGAAAAAGGTTGGAATTGTTGTGAGCGGGGGGAATATTGACGCTCGTCTCATTTCCTCCATCATGATGCGAGGACAAATCCGAGAAGGCCGCCTTAGCCTTCTGCGCATTAAAGTCAATGATGTCCCGGGTGTTTTAGAAAAAGTCACCGGAATCATTGCCCATCATCAAGGCAACATCATCGAGGTAAAGCATCAAAGACTGATTTATGAAATTCCCATTAAAATGGCGGAACTTGATATCATGATTGAAGCACGAGGCTTAGATCATATTCAAAAGATTATCAAAGAATTAGAGGCTGCTGGTTTTACGTTGATGAAAGTCGATAACGCGTTCCTGGCTAATCGATTGGGTCGTTAAATACTGACCCCGTTGACGCACGAGGGGAAAGTGATCCGGATTTATTGTAACGTCAATAACCTTACCGATAATGATCTCATGGTCTCCACTTTCATAGGTCGTGACCTTTTCACAAACGACATGGCCCAAAGCATCGGAAATTAAGAGACATTTGGAAACGCCATGGCGGTGGGTCTTCAAATCCTCCCATTCCAGGGGAACGTGGCGAGCAAACCCATCAGAAACATGGTGTTGATTGACATTCAAAATATTAACAGCAAAATAAGAGGAGGCCTTAAACGCGGGCATGGTTTTTGAACGCTTTGACAAACAAAATAAAACCTGGGGCGGATTTAAGGAAAGGGATGTAAACGAACTAATCGTAATCCCAATATCTTTCCCATCTTCATCAGGAACCGTCACAACCGTAACGCCTGTTGGAAAAAGACCTAATGTCTTGCGAAATTGTTCTTCAGTAATACTCATGCCTTTCTTTTAAAGGAAATGAAGGCATATGAAAACAAGTAATTTAAAAAATGGGTTTTTTATTTAATGAATACCCCTTCGGATGATCCACACCCGGGCGTCATGGTGGGTCATCCCCAACTTGATCCGCTAGTGTCCGGGGAAAATAACTCCCACCCTAAAAATTATCATCCATGTAAAGGTTAGGGAATTCACGGAGAGAGTGCAATTTTCTCTCTCCTTTTACCCATTATGAATTTATTGACGCGCTTCAACTAGGTTCCAGAGCAATAGCGCGCGTTCGTAAAGACAATTGCCACCACTGTGTGTCATCCTTGGCTAGAAAAGTCTTGTCCTTGCGTAAGCGAGGACAATGACTTTTCTTGGCCGAGGATCCATAAAACCTGTAAATCCCATAGATCCTCGTGCCAATAAATGCTAACCCTTGCTTGCGTGCACAAGAGCCTGCCCTCGGCTTGATCGAGGGATGACACAAGGAGGGTTGAACCACTTTCAGCAATTCCTTACCACTTTTCCCCGAACAGCTGTGAAAACAAGTACAGGATGACGTATAGAACAAGAAGACTAAGCCTCAAGGCTCCCGCCCAGAGCCACTCCAAAATTCTTTAATCTTTGCAAAGAAGCCCTCAGAAAGCGGGCTGGAATGGGTTTTCTTTTCCAGGCCTGAAAATTCCTGGAGAAGTTCTTTTTGCTTCTTCGACAAATTCACAGGGGTTTCCACCTGGGTTTGAATATACATATCCCCTCTGGAGGAAGATCTGAGGACCGACATCCCCTTCCCTTTCAGGCGGAATTGTTTATTTGATTGAGTTCCAGGAGGAATTTTAACCCGCGTTTTATGGCCATCAAGGGTTGGGACCTCAATTTCTCCTCCCAGAGCTGCCGTTGTCATGGGAATCGGCACTTGGAAATAAATGTTAGGTCCATCTCGATGAAAGAGTTTATGGGGCTTGATATGAAGGAAAATATAAAGGTCGCCGGGTGCTCCTCCCCTTAGACCTGCTTCTCCTTCACCTGCTAAACGAATGCGAGAGCCTTCTTCAATACCTGCTGGAATTGAAACAGAAAGAGTCTTTTCCTTCCTCACACGTCCTGAACCATGGCATGTTTTACAGGGATCCTTAATGATCTGGCCCATGCCGTGGCAATGTGAGCAGGTTCGCTCGATGGTAAAAAAGCCTTGGCGGGCATGGAGTTTTCCTTGTCCATGACAGGTGGGACATGTCTCAGGTTTGGTTCCAGGTGCTGCCCCTGACCCATGACACGTCTCGCAAGGAACATTGGTTGGGATTTTAATGTTTTTCTTAAGTCCCTTAAAGGCATCCTCTAAGGTAATTTCCATGTTGTAGCGAAGATCTGCCCCTCTCAATGAGGCTTCAGCTTGGCGGCCGCGTCCTCCTCCCATGAACTCACTAAACATGTCATCAAAAATATTACCAAAGCCCGAGGCTTCGAAATTAAATCCTCCTGGATGAAAACCGCCTTGCGGCCCTCCGCCTCCCATGCCGCCCTCAAAGGCTGCATGGCCCATCCGGTCATAGGCTGCACGCTTTTGCTCATCTTTGAGGACTTCATAGGCCTCGCTAATTTCTTTGAATTTTTTTTCGGCTTCCTTATCCCCTGGATTTTTGTCCGGGTGATATTTCATGGCCAGCTTGCGGTAAGCCTTTTTAATGTCTTCCGCTTTTGCTGACTTCCCAACCCCTAAAAGGTCATAGTAATCTTGCTTTGCCATATATTATCCAAATGTTCTCAAAAAATTACATCCCCACCTTTCGTCATCCTCGGGCTAGAAAATCCTTGTTTTTTGCATAAAAAACAAGGATTTACTTGACCCGAGGACCTCTTAACGCTCCGGGTCCTCGGGTGAAGAAAAGCTAGAGTCCTTGCTTTCGCAAGGACAAAGCTTTTCTACCCCGAGGATGACAATGGGGTGGGATGAGAAGGGTGAAGAACTACCCTTCATTTTTTTTGTTTTCATCAACTTCTTCAAACTCAGCATCAACCACGTCTTCCTTATTGACTTCAGCTGACTCATCCTTAATTTCTGAAGACGTATCTTCTTGAGAGGCTTTATAAAGGGCTTCGCCGAGGGCCATGGACACTTGGGTTAAGGTTTCCATCTTTTGCTGGATAACGGATTTCTCAGGAGAATCAAGGGATTCCCGCAAATCTTTAGCAGCCGCTTCAACCTTTTCCCGGTCATCGGCTCCAATTTTATCCCCATTTTCCTTTAAAGTCTTATCCGTTGTGTGAAGAAGCGCTTCCGCATGGTTCCTCACTTCAACAAGTTCTCGCCGTTTTTTATCTTCACTGGCATGGGATTCAGCGTCCTTAACCATTTTATCAATATCTTGCTCCGAAAGACCGCCAGAGGCTTCAATCTTTATCTGTTGCTCTTTACCCGTGGCCTTATCCTTCGCAGAGACATGAACGATACCATTTGCATCAATATCAAAGGTGACTTCAATTTGAGGCATACCCCGGGGGGCAGGCGGAATCCCCATCAAATCAAACTGACCAAGGAGTTTGTTATCCGCAGCCATTTCCCGCTCCCCTTGGAAAACCCTGATGGTCACAGCCGTCTGGTTATCATCGGCCGTTGAGAAAGTCTGGCTTTTCTTTGTGGGAATAGTTGTATTGCGATCAATCAGGCGGGTAAATACCCCTCCAAGGGTTTCAATTCCAAGAGAAAGCGGTGTCACATCAAGGAGAAGGACATCTTTCACTTCTCCCCTCAATACACCCCCTTGAATGGCCGCTCCCAAAGCCACCACCTCATCCGGGTTCACCCCACGGTGAGGTTCTTTTCCAAAGAAGGTCTTCACCGTCTCCATAATTTTCGGCATGCGTGTCATACCACCAACGAGAATGACCTCATCAATTTGACCTGCTGAAACCCCCGCATCTTCAAGGGCCGCCTTACAGGGTTTAATGGTCCTTTGAACCAGATCATCCACAAGGCTTTCAAGTTTTGCCCGGGTGAGCTTAACATTCAAATGCTTAGGCCCAGAGGCATCGGCCGTGATAAAAGGCAGATTCACATCGGTTTGCATCGCACTCGAAAGTTCAATCTTCGCCTTTTCTGCAGCTTCTTTGAGACGTTGAAGGGCAAGCTTATCCTTGCGAAGATCAATGCCTTGCTCCTTTTTAAATTCATCCGCCAGGTAGTCGATAATGCGGGCATCAAAGTCTTCTCCGCCAAGGAAAGTATCTCCATTGGTGGATTTCACTTCAAAGACACCATCCCCAATTTCAAGGATAGAGATATCAAAAGTTCCGCCGCCTAAGTCATAGACCGCAATAACTTCGCCTTCTTTTTTATCGAGACCATAAGCAAGCGCTGCTGCTGTCGGCTCGTTAATAATCCGCAGAACCTCAAGACCTGCAATTTTACCCGCATCTTTTGTAGCTTGCCGTTGAGAGTCGTTGAAGTAAGCAGGGACCGTAATCACCGCTTGAGTAACCTTTTCCCCGAGGAAGCTCTCAGCTGTTTCCTTCATCTTTTGTAGGATAAAGGCACTGATTTCACTTGGGCTATATTTTTTCCCTTGAACCTCAACCCACGCGTCCCCATTCGGGCCTTCAACAATCTTATAAGGAACCAAATCTTTGTCCTTTTGGGTCATAGGATCATCATACCGGCGTCCAATCAGACGCTTGATGGCAAAAAGTGTACTTTCAGGGTTTGTTACAGCTTGGCGTTTTGCAGCTTGACCCACCAAGCGTTCCCCTGTGTTTGTAAATGCAACCATGGAAGGAGTTGTGCGAGCGCCTTCTGCGTTTTCAATAACGCGGGCCTCTTTTCCATCCATAATCGCAACGCAGGAGTTGGTAGTCCCAAGGTCAATTCCAATCACTTTACTCATATTATTCCTCTTTCTTTTAAAGCAGTGAGCATGAAACTTATTCTATTTATGTAAGGGGGTTCTCGTTTGGTTGCAATGAGGGGGAAGAATTTTTTCCTTTTGCAACTCCCACAAGGGCTGGCCTCAAAAGACGGTCATGGAGACGGTACCCATTCTGGAGGACATGAACAACAGTCCCTTCTGGTTGGTCCGAATCCTCCACCTCAAACATGGCTTGATGAAAATGATGGTCAAAGGGCTGGCCTAAAGGTTCAATCTTTTCAATATGATGTTTTTTAAAGGCAAAAAGAAGTTCCTTTTCCGTGATTTCCACCCCTTCTAAAAGACTTTTCAGGAGTTTCTCCGTGTCAGCATTATCCTCTGAGGCACTTTCCAGGGCCCGCCTTAAGTTATCAGCCACCGTGAGAAGATCGCGGGAGAAGTTCGTAATCGCAAATTTTGCCATATCTTCTCGCTCGCGCTCTGCGCGCTTGCGGTAATTTTCAAGCTCTGCAAGGGTTCGCAGTAGCTGGTCTTTGATTTTATTCACTTCAGCCTCAAGTTCTTCTTCCCTTGAAATGGCTGAGGAAATTTCTTGCTCTAAGTCAATAATATCTTCTTGATTTTCAAGAGGTTTTTCATCTTTCTCTGTCATCTTCTACCCTATCGTTTTACTAATTAACTTTGCTGTATAGTCTACCATAGGAATGATCCGACTATAATTTAATCTTGTAGGCCCTATAACCCCTATAGCTCCTACAATGCGCCCATTATCTGTTGAATAGGGAGAGACAATAAGGGAACAGCCGGAAAGTTGGAAGAGTTTGTCTTCTGACCCTATAAAAATTTGAACCCCATCTGCTGCAATGGATGCATCCAACAACTCGAGTAATTCTTTTTGTGTATCAAGTGCTTCAAAGAGAAGACGAATATGGTTGAGTTCCTCAACATGGCGAACATCTTGGAGAAGATTAGATTGGCCGCGAACAATGAGTGAAGTTGAGGTCCCTTTTCCAGCCCAAATGGCAAGTCCTTCCTCGACCACTTTTGTGGTGAGAAGATCAAGCTGGCTCTTATTATCTTCAATTTCTCCTAAAATATGAGCCTTTGCTTCTGTAAGCGTTTTGCCACTCAAACGACTATTTAAGTAGTTTCCTGCTTCAACCAAACTTGAGGGGGGAATCCCTGGAGGGGTTTCAATGATTCGGTTTTCCACAAGTCCATCTTCCGTAATTAAAACCACAAGAACACGCCCTGGACTGAGACTCACAAATTCAACATGCTTTAAAATGGCTTCAGATTTAGGGGCAAGAACAATCCCTGCACAACGACTGAGCCCACAGAGCGCCGTTGTTGCATCTTCAAGCACCGTTGAAAGACTTTTTCCTGTCGCCTTACAGTGGTGGTCAATTTGTTTTTGCTCTTCTGGGCTTAAATCTCCCAACTCGAGGATTCCATGAACAAAAAGATGAAGCCCGGCATCCGTCGGCAAACGCCCAGCTGAAGTATGGGGGGCATAAAGAAGACCTGCAGCCTCAAGATCGGCCATGACATTGCGAATGGTAGCCGGCGATAAGGATACCCCAAGACGGCTGGACAGGGTCTTCGAGCCTACCGGCTCCCCTGTTTCCATATAGGCATCAACGATATGGCGAAAAACCTCTCGTGACCTTTTATCCAATTCTTCAAGTTTTGTCATACTATCTTGTGTTTCATTTACTATTCTATGTTTGTCATCCTCGGGCTAGAAGTCCTTGCCCTTGCGAAAGCGAGGGCTTAGGACTTCTTGACCCGAGGACCTCAGGGTTTCTGCTCGGATCCCCCTTTTCACCTTAACTGGAATGTAGTAATGAGTAAATGATACGTCAATCACTTGCAGGGAGATTTTATGAGACCATCTGGACGCCGTCCCGATCAACTAAGGGATATCACTTTTCAATTAGGATTTACCAAACATGCCGAAGGCTCATGCCTTACAAAATTTGGAGACACCCATGTCCTTTGTACAGCCTCACTCGAGGAAAAGCTTCCTCCCTTTTTAAGAAACAAGGGAACGGGCTGGATCACAGCCGAATATGGCATGCTTCCAAGATCCACCCACAGCCGTGTTGACCGGGAAGCCGCCCGCGGTAAACAATCGGGCAGAACTCAAGAAATCCAACGGTTGATAGGACGCGCCCTGCGCTCCGTCATTGATTTAAAAGCCCTCGGAGAGCGGCAAATTACAATTGATTGTGATGTCCTCCAAGCCGATGGGGGAACAAGAACGGCTGCCATTTCAGGGGCTTATGTTGCCCTTCATCAGGCTCTCCAAAAATTAAAGGAACAAGGGCTCATTGAATCCCTTCCCATCAGTCATCAAGTTGCCGCTGTCTCCTGTGGAATTGTTCAAGGCGTTCCTGTACTCGATTTAGATTATAATGAAGACAGTACCGCTCAAGCGGACGCAAACTTTGTCCTCACGGACGCCGGCGCTATCATTGAAGTTCAAACAACTGCCGAAGAAAAACCCTTTGATGAAAGCGCCCTTTTTGAAATGATGCGCCTTGCCCGCCAAGGAATTGGGGAAATCATGTCTTTGCAGAAAGAAGCTTTAGGGATTAAATAAAAAAACGCTTCCCCTCAGGATGAAGGAAAGCGTTTTTTAAGAGCCCTTATTTTTTATTTGTTTTTTTCTAGTTTCTTAATTTGCTCTGCTAACATTTTCTTTTGTTCAAGAAGTTTAAGCCGCGCTCTCAAAATCTCAGCTTCCTTGCGTATGGCTTCCGAATTTTTGCTTTGATCTTGAGGAGGATTTTTCTCTGAGCTCCTCTCCACACCCTCCATAGGGGCTAGATCAGGTTCAATTTTTATTTTTTTGGCCGTCTCAAAAGGTTGAGGAGTTGAATCCTCAAACTTTCTTTTTTGGACAGAAGCCTTTATTTTTTTGATTTCCTCTATTTCCTTTGTAATTAAGGAAGACTGAAGACTTCCTCCTACAGCTTGTAAGAGCATATGAACATCATCGTAAAGCCCCTGTTTTTGATAGAGACTTTTAAAACCAGAGACGAGCTCATATTGAGGATCCCCAAAATATTTGGTGATAAAAATCTGAGGAAGTCTCTCTTCAGAATTTTCAGGGGTATTACTTAATATCATTTTAATACCTTTAATTCTAAAGCTTATTTGCTTTTTTTGGACAGGCGCAAAATAATCCTCAGTTAACTCAGTCCCTTTTGCAATACTGACATGGGGAAATCCTTTTGAATATTCCACAAAAGATTCTTCGATTTTAGCAATTTTCTCTGCCGTATCCTTAGTCATTTCATCAGGAGTCATAAGTTTAAAAGCCGTGGGCTCTTTAGGTTTGGTTTTATGCTGGCTCATAAACTCTTCAATGAAACCCTTCAGATTGTCAGCAGTATTCTTAAGATCCTGGTTATGGGCAGATTCTGCCTTATCTTTGTCAGCATCGCCTATGCACCAATAAAGAACACCTGTTTTTTCAGCTTTATACCCATTTATGCTTTGACCTATAAAGCGAAGCGGCTTTCCTGCTGAAGCCTTTTCTAACTTTGCATTGAGTTCATCAGAAAAAGTCGCAAAATTTTCTTTAATGATATTTTCCTTATCATTAATTTTTAGAAAAGAGACATGTGGATAAGGAATCGTATTTTCTCGCTCCAATGCCGCTGTTTTTGTTACAGAGCGAGCATAACTTAAATCTTCATCCTCTATAAGCAATTGGATATCAATCTGACCCGCTTGCGCTTTAGACAAACTTAATGTAAATAAAAATAATAAATTAAAGTATCTTACCATAATAACACCAACAAAAAAGTACAAAATTACTGTTTTTTATTTTTTATGTAGTATTAAAAACTAATTTTACAAGTATTATTTGTTCATTTTTTATTATTTTTTTATTTGACAAACTTCAGATGAATCATTATTTGTAAATTAATAGATTTAACAGTGGTGATAAAATGAGATTGAAAACTATATTTTTTCTTCTGGCTTGTTTTTCTTTAAATCAAGCTCATGCGAGTTTTAAATTAGATGATCAGGAAATGACGCACGCTCTCATTCCATTGAGTAGCCCTAACTTTAAATATGAATTAACAACCGTACCAGAGAAGAATTACAGCCAACCTCATCTCAAAATGACTTCTCAAGAAGTCGGGAAATTTGTGCAAGACAATGGATTAAATTTTGAAGAACAATGCCTTTTAGTCAGCCATTCACCCTATTGTATAGAAGTTCAGGATTCTGAAGTTTATGCCTATGATCCAAATGTCCAGGCCTTAATTTCTAATGAAGCGAAGCCCCTTCGTATCTTCAAAAATCAAAACAAGCTTCAACTTAATAACTGCACAATTATTGCTCAAGATACTATTATTCTTGAAGGTGACAAAATCCAGGTCTGCGGTTTCTTTAAAACACCAACAATGCTTTCACTTCGAGCTACTCACCAAAATTTCCCCATTTATCAATTTGATTTATCCCCCCATTTCTTTGACTTTAAATCTAAAACAGGGATGACCCTTCCAAGCTCTTCCTTTTGGGCTGCCATTGATGTTGATTTTGCAGAAAAGCAATTTACTTTAAAATGGCAAGGTCTTTCTACGTTAAGTATCAATGCGACTCCATATAAAAATATTCATGGGTCCCCTACCAAAAAAGTGAAAAAACCTCTCACCCCCCCAGCGGATGACTAATTAATCGCACGAGAAGGGGTGAGAAAAAGATTTTTCCAGTACCCCTGGATATGTCCCCAGTAACGCTGGATGTCTTTCCTCATTGTGTCCTCCTGAACCTTTAGTCCCGATCCCGATTAATTCAAGAATAAGCCGGGATTATTTCAGGATCTCATTGATCAATGAGATGTGGAAACAAGTTCCCTCAGCGTGCGGAGAAAATAAGCACCCCACCTAGCGTCATCCCTCGATCAAGCCGAGGGCAGGCTCTTGAAGTAGTAGATAATTCGTTTCCCCTTCTTTTTGTCATCCTCGGACTAGAAAAGGCTTGTTTTTCGCAAGAAAAACAATGACTTTTCTTGATCCGAGGACCTCTTGACCAAGCTTGGGGCAATCTCAAACAACAAACGAAAAGATTTATGGGAAAAAATCTGTGAATAATGAGGTCCTCGGATGAAGAAAAGCTAATATTTTCCTGCGGAAAATAAAGCTTTTCTACTCCGAGGATGACAACAAAGAGAGGGTGTCAGTGAATTACCTAACCTTTACAGGGACGAAAAAAAGGGCAAGTGTCAATGAATGAGTCGACCCTTTCCATTCCTGAATTTATTTCACTCAAATGGCCAGGGAAAATACGAACCCCCAGCAGGCGTCATCCCGGAAATTAAACTTGTCCCCGCGGAGGCGGGAAAATAAGCACCCCCAACTGGCGTCCTCCCGAAAATTAGGTTTGTCCCCGCGGAGGCGGGGAAAACAAGCACCCCACCTGGCGTCATCCCGGATATTAAGCAAATCTTTCACTCTCCCAGGCAAGCCTGGGGTCGTTGAGATTCTCCCCACCTTCGCAGGGACAAACCTAAATTCCGGGATGACGCCAGGGAGTTGAAATTCCCTCTTTTTCAAGTTTCTTGTTTGTCTACAGCGCCTTATACATTTAAAGTGTTCATATCGGAAAATTCCCTTGTATTTTCAATCACTTTTAAATTTTTTTCAAAAAGTGGCCAAAACTCCTAAAATATTTTTTGGCACGTTTTTTGCACCTATACTATAATAAATTTAGATGTCACCCATAGCAGATTACCTTTCGGGGCCTGCCGGAAGTGGCGTCATAAAAAGGCACGGATTGCGCTTTAAGAAGCTCAAAATCTGTGGAGAAGATCAAGGCATGCTATGCCGCAGGTTTTTTCTTGGAACGCGTGAAGTGCCAGAAGAAGAATGAGGTGTCTTTACACCCTTGCGGCTTGCTGCGAGGTATCTGGACACGGGTCTCTGGGCGTTGCGAACCCAGGGGGTTGTGATCCATGTTAGGTAAAGACATGAGGAAGCTTGCTTCCTAAAGCTTGCTCTTCTTCGCCCGTGTTGCAACACAAATTGCGTCGTCGTGTGATCCCGGGGTCATATTTTAAAGGGTAACAAAAAAAGAAAGGAGGTAAAAGGAGAAGAAATTAGAAAAGAAATAAAAACCTGAAGTGAAATGAATACCCATAGGATTTCTCCTTGATAGATTGGAGGAGGAAATGGATTATTTCACCCGTAAAGGATAGAGCATGAAAAAATTAAATAAAACAGCTTATCATTTCACCACCTCTCAAAAAAGGGAGTGGGATGAAATAATGGGTCTCGGGCTTCTGAATGACTGCAAACAAAGGATGGGGCACCCTGAGGATTTCCCAAGTCATTCCCTTTATGTAAGTTCAGGATCCACATTTTGCGGAGGTATTCTCTTTGAACACCATGGCGCTATTCTTTGGATTGAAACCCTTTGGGTCGACCCCTCTTTCCGCGGCCGTGGTCTTGGAAAGCAACTTCTTGAAAAAACTTTTCACTTTGTCCAACACCATCAAATTAAAGAGATCCAATTAAATACTTACTTTAAAGAAGCCTACAGTTTCTTTTTAAAGATGGGATTTGAAGAGGTGGCCCTCATCCCAAACTGGAAATGGGGCCTTGACTGTTATTTAATGAGGAAACAGATATGAACTTTCCTATCACTTTGTATCTCATTGGTTTTTCAGGAACAGGAAAATATACCATTGCCACTGAAATTTCTAAAGCTGGTTATAAGGTTGTAGATAATCATTTAATTAACAACCCCATTTTTTCTTTGCTGGAAGGCGATGGTGTTACCCCTATTCCTAAAAGGGCTTGGCATTTTATTAGCAAGATTCGCAGTGCTATCTTTGATTTTGTTTCTGAAGATCCTTATTCAAATTATGTTTTTACGAACGAATTATGTGAGACACCGGGAGACCGTGAAATTTATAGACAGGTGCAGGAAGTAGCTGAAAAGCGGAATTCCCTTTTTATACCGGTGAAGCTTACCATTTCAGTAGAAGAAAGAAGAAAACGTATTACAAATCCTGAACGCCGCCTTCGTTTTAAATCCATCAACCCTTCCGAATTGGATGAGGACAAATCATTGATTCATATAGACCATCCTCATCTTCTTGAAATCAATGTGACTCATTTAAGTCCCTGTGATTCAGCTGTCCATATTCTACATCATGTTATCAAAATGAAGGAAGCATCATGACGCACATCATCGGTATCAGCGGCATTTCAGGGGCATTTCAGGGGCAGGGAAAACAGCTCTATCCAAGCATTTAGGCCTGAATCTTCAGGCAACAACAGTCTTTTGGGATGATTATGATGATGTTTCTAAGAGCCCTGAGGACTATGTCAAATGGTATGAAGAAAGCCGAGATTATAATGAGTGGGTTTATGATGATTTAGTTATAACTTTAAAGAACTTAAAAAATGGAAATAAAGTCCTGTGCCCTGCAATACAGAAAGAGCTTGTTCCCACCCCCTACATCATTTTTGATGCCCCTTTAGGCCGCATGCATCAAGCAACAGGGCAATACATAGATACCCTTATTCACCTTGATGTACCTTTAGATATCGCTCTTTCAAGGCGTCTTCTTCGTGATTTTAAGGACAAAAGTAAAAAAGATCTTCTTGAAGATATTCGGTATTACCTAAACCATTCCCGCAAACTCTTTGCTTCTCGGGACATTCAATCAACAGCTGACCTTGTCCTTGATGGAAGTTTACCCTTAGATGAGCAAGTTAGGTTCGTACTGGATTATATGGATTGGGAAATTTCTCGTGAAGATACTCCTCATACATTTGAAAAAGAAAAGTTTTTAGCATATATTGCAGATGGTCTTGCAGATGCTGAAGCAAGAAAAACTTATACAACAAAAGAAATTGAAGACCTTTTAAGACTCAGCTAAAACCTCACACGAATGCTGCAGCAATCCTTTAATATCTCTAAACATTTGAGGCCTCTCCTGAGGAGAATTATCCTCACATAGGCTGAGAAGGGACACAAAATCCGCAAGTTTTGTGCGCCTTTCCCAGTCTTGCTCCAGCAACTGAGGGTTCGCATCTTGAATTCCTTGAATAAAACTCATTTGAAAAGAAGGAGGAAGTTTATGAGCAAAACGGAGCATAAGTCCCATATCCAGATAAACGGTGCTGGAGAATGCAAACTCCCAGTCCAAAATGGCAGAAATTTTCCACTCATTATTTTCTTTTTTAACCAAGATGTTAGCAGGATCATAATCGGCATGGGTAAGGGTTGCATGCTGGGACAAGTCAAGTAACGTCTGATCGTTCACCTCAATGAGTGTTTGCAGATCATGAACAAGAGATTTTCCCAAAACCTCTTTCAGTCTGGGTTTCAGCAAAAGGGATCTAAGATAACGAGAAAATGTTTGATCTTTTTTAAAAGGTTTAACCTTTAAATCATCCTCAAAAAAACCAGCCTTTTCAAAATGATAAGAAGAAATGCGGGTTAATATTTGGCCGGTTTGATAAGCACATGAGGCTATAGCCTCCTGATCTCCCGCAAGAATCAAATCGCGAAAAAGAATCCCTTCTTTGTATTCCATAATCGCAAAAGGATAAGGAATAATGCGTTTTTCCTCATTCAGGTGAAGAAACCGCGCTACCGGGACTTTGTCTTGGATCAGGGCGTGGATATGGGCTTCACGCGCCAAATACCCCGACTCCTGCATGTAGACTCTAAGAACAAGGTCAATGCCATTTGAAAGGGTAATTTTGTAATTGGAATTGACACACCCCTGGGACAGAGGCTCATAGGAATCAACCCTTTCTGACGTATAATTAGCCACGGCTTCCTTAATTTCTTCTCGGGATAAAGGCAAGAAATCCCCTCGCCTTTCCCAGTTTAACTTGAGAATACCAGGATTTTCTTGGGTCATTGAGACTCATTTTCTAATGTTTTCCTCATCCTTAAATGAGGAATACCTGTTTCATCAAAAAACTCCCCTTCAGGGATGTATTTGTTTTTTAAATAGAAATTAACTGCTGTTTGTCTAGCATGGCAATACAGGTCCTGAAATCCATTCTCAGACGCATAGTCCTCACAAAATGCCATCATAGCGGTTGCAATTCCTTGGTTCTGAAGATCTTCCTTTACGGCCACCCGCTTCATTCTGAGAGATTTTCCTTCCGGAATCAGGAGGGCTGTTGCAATAACTTCATCTTCCATGAAACCCACAACATGAATATGGGCCTTATCCTTTTCGAGCTCTTCTTCAGAAAACCTGAGCCCTAAAGATTTCCGTAGAATCAATTGCCGTAAAGCCACAACGGCCGGATAATGCAAACTCTGGGGCTCAATGATTTTAAAGCAAACTTGAGCCATGGACTCTGGCTACTCCTTTAAATGATAATTGGTCATGAAGGCTGGCGGATAGCGCTCTCCTTTAGCAGATCCCATGGGAAAGATTTCATCTAACTCAGCCACTTCAGTTGGAGTTAAAATAATGGCATGGGCCTTACAATTCTCCTCTAAATAATGGGACCGCTTTGTCCCAGGAATGGCTGTGATGTGGTCTCCTTTTGCAAGGACCCATGCCAGACACAATTGGGCAGGCGTACATCCCTTTGACTCAGCATACTTTTTTAAAGCTTCCACCATCTTAAAGTTATGGGCAAAATTTTCTTTTTGAAGGCGAGGCAATATATGGCGAGCATCGCTCGGATCTAAATCGCTCTCTTTTTCAATTTTGCTTGTTAAAAAGCCCCGCCCTAAAGGACTATAGGCCACAAACCCAATGCCTAATGATGCACACAAAGGAATGACCTCTTTCTCAGGCCAGCGTGTCCAAAGTGAATATTCCGTTTGAAGGGCAGCCACAGGATGAACCGCATGAGCGCGTTTAATGATATCAGGACTTGCTTCTGAAAGGCCGAAATATCTTATCTTTCCTTGATTAATCAGATCCACGAGCGCCCCTACTGTCTCTTCAATAGGAACCTCTAGATCGATGCGGTGGATATAATAAAGATCAATCGTATCCATGTTGAGGCGCTTTAAACTTTGCTCGCAAGACTCTTTCACATACTCAGGACGGCCATTTGCCCCTCTTTCGCCAGGAGTGTTCTTATTTCGAACAATGCCACATTTTGTTGCAATGGTAAGGTTATGGCGGTGATTTTTGAGGACTTTTCCAACAAGCTCTTCATTATGACCAAATCCATAAACATCAGCCGTATCAAAATGGGTAATCCCTAATTCTACAGCTTTTTCAAGGGTCCGAATGGCTTCACCTTCATCAATCGGCCCATAAAACTCTGACATCCCCATGCAGCCTAAACCTAAGGCTGAAACTTCGAGGCCGTTTTTACTGATTGTTTTTGTGTGCATTTTTGTTTTTCTTTCTAAGATTCCTGAGCAGATTAAACGCCTTTACAGTGATAATTGATCCTAGGCTACAGTGTTCGCTAACCTAACAATTTTAGGAAAACCAATCCACCAAAAAAAAATGGGGCCATAGGGCCCCACCTTCGATATCATGTAAATTGATTATTTTGTGACTTTCCACCATCCCCTTGGGGTTTTGTAAGTCGAAGCACTAATAGGTCTTGCAAGAGGTTGCTCTCCAGGGTTTGGTTCTATAAATTCTACAGTCCTAAAACCAGCATTCGAAAAGAAGGATTGTAGTTGCTGTGTATAATCCTGAAATACTGGAATCTCAGTAAGGAGTTTGCCTTGCATGCTTTGAAGATCTTCCATTGTCAGATATTGATTAAATGGATTCTTTTTCCCAGAAGACAGATACGGTATATAGGCCAACTTTTCTTCATTAGAAACAATATCCGCGCCCCACATATTGTTAAATTCTAATGTTCCGCCGGGTTTTAAAAGGCGATGCAACCCTTTAAAAATTATAAGAGGCCTATCATCTGTTGGGCTTTGAACGCCATTTTCTGCATCACTATTAAATACAGGTGTCTGAATGTTACACAAGAGAATTTTATCAAAAGAATCTGGAAGAATTTTAACAAGCTCTCTTTGAGTTGTTATGTCATCCACCAAATCAGGCAGAGCCTCAATTGCTATATCAACTTTATAGACAGAGGCGTCATAATTACCATAAGCATCCCCTTCTCCGATTGCCATCACCTTTGATGGATAATGAGCATTATCATTAAGATAGTCTTGACCATCTCTGAGAGAGTATGAAGGGGCCGAAAGAAAGGCTAAGGTTAAACTGAGATATGATAATTTTTTAAACATAAAAAAACTCCTTGTGCTAAAAAAGAAAATAATATTCATAAAAATATAATAAACAAAAATTAATTTACAAAGTCAATAAAAAAACATTCGCTCAATGTAAGTCAACCTTCCGCTCAAAATGATACCGAAGAGAGCCATATTTGCTCACAAGGCTTAAGGTGCGGAGATGCCCTTCCTCATCAATCATCGGATAAAGAACATCCGCTTGAAGTTTATTGTTTGCGACTTCCGAGAAATACTTATCAATAATATACTCTTCCAAGGGCCCACACCAAGATTCATCCCAACTCCGGCAATCAATTTGAGTATTCTTTTGTATGGGGCAAGGCTGAAAATCATAATACTTATAGCCCTGCCAGGACGCCACATTCGAGGGCCGCGCAGACGTATAGATTGTATCCAAAGGTTGGCCCTCAAAACATTTAAATTTTTCAACGGTTGGATGAGATGGATTAATATCTAAGCCCAAGCCGCGTTTTCTGAGAGCAGGCGCCCAGTCATTGACTAAAAACCCTAAAGCGGCTTTGCCAATCCCTTGACCTTGGGCCTCAGGAAGGAGAGCCCGAATGATTTCCCCAACACCTGGGGTCGTATGAGGGACTAAATGGATAAGCCCAAGAGATTGTTCTTCTTGCTCTAAGACCAGCAGGCCTGAAGGAATACCTTCCTTAAAACGATTCAAAGACCTTTGAAAAAGTTGAGAAATATGAGAGTCTTCTAAGGGTTTCCCCGCAGCCATATATTTCCTCACCTCAGGATTGGTCAGAATTTTGTTAAAGATTTCAGTATCTTCTTTTTGAGTCTCATGAACGGACCAGGTCAATCCATTCCGGAGTATAGCCCCCTTATGGGTAACATGAAGACCTGTTCCATGTTCAAAATCATCCCACTTGAGAATGACGGCTGAAACTTGGCTGAGGCCAATCACACATATAAAACTGAGAAATCGAAGAAATAACATGATTAAAAACCTTTATAACAAATGAAAAATAAGACTATTTTTTATATATAAAACACGAATAATTTACAAGGAAAATTTTGACGGCTACGTGAACCTTAATGACTTGAAAAATAATAATAATTTATACATTCCTTGACAGACTCCCTTGCGTTTTGTTATCGAGCCTTTATGTATGGATGCCATGTTTAAGTGATCGTGATGAACCATAAGTTTTTTATCTCTCTCCTTGTTTTTTGTTTACAGTTTGGATCATTTTCCGCTTTTGGCCTTGGGTGGGAAGATATATTTGCTGAAGGCAAGTTATTTAGTCGCACTCAACACAAAAGCCCTATTTATCTCGAATGGACTTTTTCTCGAGAGAAGACCGCACCTGGATTTTACATCCACTCTTATCAAAAGAAAGAGAAGATAGGATTTATTAAGGCTATACTCAATGAATCAGAAGGATATATCGACTTTCCTCAGGTTCAAATTGAAGATCCCCAAATCGGGTCAGAGGTTTTTAACACCCTCTTTGGTATTTTTAAGGCGTCTAAACAAAAATTACCTTCTCAGGTTAAATCCCTTCGTTATATTTGTATACCCGATGAAAAAGAAAATATTGGCTTTGCAAAAGATGCAGGTTTTATTGAAAAACAAATGGATTTACCTCATTCTGCCCAGATTCACTTGATCAAAGAAATTCCGCAACCAGAGCCTATTTTCCAAAATCCCAATACACAGCCACATGTTTTAAAAGAGACATCACCTCTTTTCCCCTCACCTCAGAGAACGCTGCAATCCCTTCCCACCAGCAATTTGGAAAATGCTTTTAAATTTGGGGATATATTTCGCAGTAGAAGCCATCCCTATATTTATTTCAAGTATGATTCAGGAATTGATACGACAGAAGTTCTTGAGTTTGCTCAAATAGATAATGGTTTTAAAATTTTCAGAAGTCAGGAAAATGATGAAATTGGCTATATTGTTCCAAATTATACCCCTAACAATGGGAATATTTGCATAGGTGCCCTTTGGATAAAGGAAAATCTCCGCCGCAATGGATATGGAACACAAGCAATTCAAATTCTTATGTCTCTCTTGAGAAATAAAAAAGCGTTTTTTCCGAATGCAAAGTATTTTTCTTTTTATACAACACATGAAAACAAAGCTATTCTTAAAATCGCAAAAAAACTTCAGTTTTCCCAAGAACAGAATTCCAATGAGATAAGTATCCTTGCCTTGTTTGCTGGTCTTTGTTTTAAAAAACCATTTGAGGAAAATAAGTAAAACGGGTTCCACTTTCTCCCCTTCCTTGACAAGGTGATAAGGAAATAAGAGTATTCTTTCCAAGAATAATAATAAAAGGATCTTAGATGGCCTCTCACCTATTCAAAACACTTCAAAAATCAGCATTGGCCTTGCTTCTTGCAGCTAGCTGTTCAGGCTGTTCCATCTTTTTGGCCTTAGATGGGGAAGAAGAGCCAGATGTCTGCGCCGCAAAGCAGCAGATCTATCGGGGAGATATTGATGCCATCTTAGGAGATCCCATTTCCGTGGAACCCACGTGTGATGGCCACCTGATGGCGACTTATGAATACATCGAAGGGAAAGATGGCAGTATCATTCGTGCATCCCTTTATGCTCTTTTGGATCTCGCCACCCTCGGGCTTTGGGAGATTGCAGGCATGCGCATTGAGCGAAACATCGGTGATAAAATTCACTTTATTGCCATTTATGACACAGAAGGCCGCCTCATCTCTGCAAAAGAGAAAGTAGTTGATTAATAAGGGTTTCTCAACCAAGAATTAATCTTCTAGGATTATGTAACGAATACATCGTCACTTAGTTAGAAGCGCATTTCTGGTCCCAGGTAAGGGAGTTCAAAGCTATTTTTAATCCGTGTTACATGTCTTTTTCGAGGCTGCCCATTTTGTACCCAGTCTTTAATTGCCTGCTCAAATTTAAGAAAAAACAGATGTTTCGAAGAGGCCCTCTGAGATTTTCTTGAAAGAGTTTCCTTAAAAAGAGGAGATTCATTTTGGCTGGTTTTTAACGTCTCATTGAGAGTTTCAGCTTTATCCTTATAATGAGAAACGAGTTTCTGTAAGGATTCCATGGCCTTTAAAAATTCGTCAGCCATTTTAAGATTTTCATTGCCGAGGGTTAAAAAGAAATGATTTTCATCGAGAAGAGGAATTCTTCCATAGGCAATTTCATTATCTGTGTCATATTTTTCAATCTGTTTGAGATCCATATATTTTTTAAGATTTTTCTCTAAATCTCTCATTTCATCAACAACATGGATATCACGCCCGAAGGTTATTTTTTTAAGAAGTTTAAAGTTAGATAAAACTGTAAGAGCATGATGTGCCTCTTTATAAAAAGACAGTTTATTTCTTTCTGAATCTAGGAGTGCCTTATCATTTTGAGTCATCATTGAAGTTGAGAGAGCAATCATCTTACGGGTAAAGTGATTCAGAACTGCTTCTTTTTCGCTGTTCAAGATGTTTTCATCAGTTTTATCAATGCCTTGAGAATTCACCGGCCATGAACTCAGCAGATCATAAATCATACTCTGTATGTCCCGATGATAAAAAGGTTTGTCGTTAGGTGCTAAACGAACTGAGGGCATGAGTAACTCATTGGTGTTACCGTCTTTTAAATAGGTTTCCACGAAACTTTGTTCAGCACATTTAAAATAATGGTTAAATGCCTTAACATGATCAGGAGGGAAAATCATTGATCCATTGATATTTAGCCCATCACTGAACATATCGCCTAGATAAGCATGGGCATTCTCAATCCCTCCTCGAGCTGCTTCGTCGAAATAATGTATAGCCTTCACAATATCTTTAGTAACGACCTCACCTTCATCTTCTCCATAATAAAATATTTTTCCCAGCTCATATGATGCCTGGCTATGACCCTGCTGTGCTGCCAGATCAAGATATTTTAATGCCTTTATGGATTGACCACTCCCCGCAAAGCCTACCCCCACGGCGTATTGAGCCCCTTTATGACCTTTATCTGCAGCTTCTTCCAAATATTTTTGACCCAACTCCTCATCTATTTTAACTTTAGGTAGATTCCTATCCTTTCTCTTGTCTTTGGATGGGTATATATCAGTTCGTCCATAGGAATTTGAATAAAGTCCTCCAAGAATAAAAAGATCTTCCGGATCAGTTGGCTGTTCACTTCCGTCAATGTATTTTGCAAGGGGATGAGGGGCTTCTTTATCTTCTTTTTTTAAGGTAAAGCCTTTAGATAACCCTAGTTGAATAGCCGCTAACGCATCTACACAACCATGTCCAAATTCTGGGTCATAATTTTTCCCCTTGTGTGAGGTTTTTCGGGCTGATTCAAATAGAAGATCGTTTATTTCAGAGGGAGACAAAGTTGGAAAAGCCTCTTTAATTAAAGCAGCAACGCCTGCAACCGATGGTGAAGCCATTGAAGTTCCTGACAACTTAATATATTTCCATTGAGCACTTGAAAGAATATTTGTTCCCGGAGCAGAGATAAATTTCTTGCTAGCCCCAGCAGTATTGCTCTTAGGAGAAAGGGTTTCATCATTTTGTAAATTCCCAACGAGAACCATTGAGCCCTGAATTTCTGGTGATTCCGAAATTTTAACCAAACTTTTTGTGTGAGGGTTACTTCCAAGAGAAAGAGATTTGTTGCCACTTGACACAAAAATAGATTTTCCAGATTGGGCAACTTTAATAAGCGCTTGTTTTACTTCATCTGGGATAACGCCATTAGCTAACCTCATACTAATGTTTACAATATCACCAGGTATCTTTGCAGCCGTTTCTAAAGCATATGTCAAATCCCTAAGATAACTGTGTACGACAGCTAAAGGCACATTTACATGGAGTATATTTGCATTTTGGTTAATCGCGATAAGGCTTAATTGGACTTCAGGTGCAACTCCATATGTTCTACCCCCAATTATCCCGGAAACATGTGTTCCATGATAATTGGGTTTGCCTTTCCATGTCATTGTTTTTTGAAAGGCTATATTCTCAGAAAACTCATGATGGGATTCAAACCCTGCATCAATAACAATAACGCCAACCCCTTTGCCTGTTAAGGGCCTGTCCAAATCATTCATCACTTTTCGCAGTTGGGTAACATGAATCAAATCAAGCGGTTCTCGGCCTGGAACAGCTTCATTCTTTTCTTTAGCCTTCATAAACTCCTTAATACTTATTTTTTGGCTCAAAAGCTTCATAAGCTCATGAATACTTATTTTTTTGCTCACATATGGATCCATTTCCTGGTCAGGAGTTGGCTCGCTTTTATTTGAAGTTACTGGAGTTCCAACCCGTTGTTTCTTTTGAGGTGGCATTTCTATTGAAGCTCGAGGAGATAAGTTTTTCTCCCCTTCATTTGGATCCAAAGGTCTTTTTCCTGAGGCATAAAGGGGATGGCTTAGTAAACTTAAAATAATTGATAAATTTAAAAAATATTTTACAGAGAACATAATACTTTACCATAAAAAATAACATACAAATTCTATGTAGTAATAATATAATTATATTTCAATATCTTTTCTTAAATTAATTTCATGGGAGATTTCAGGCATGCTCATTGAGCGAAACATCGGAGACAAAATTCACTTCATCGCCATTCATGATACGGAAGGGCGGCTACAATCGAAATCCCCCAAAATACACCAACACCAAATCTCCAACCGAAGAATTGAACAAAAGTTATTTCTCGGCCCGGTCCCTTCTTGAGACCAACGGATAAAGGAAGCTGATTATGATTAAAAAGAATGACGGGAATAAAAAGTAGGTAACTGTCAACACGACCTAGATTTCGTCAAATAATGATAAGAACCTATCCCTCTCTTTATTGAAGAGGGATAGGTTTTTGCTTAGATATTTAAATTAAAGGCCCTTAAATGGTTTTACGAAAGCAGCGATAAGAGAATTCGCTGCCTGTTGTTGATAGTAGGTTTTGTAGTCTTGAATCCGGGTATCCTTATACTGAGTGGTAAATCCTCCCAATGCACCATGGACCATATGTGCAAGAACCTGAGCAGCCATAGCCTGTATCCCCGTACCAACTAAGGTGTTAGCCTGTTGGTCACCTGTGTCACCTTGAGGTCCTACACTTACCTTTTGAGCGGCCATTTCCCACCGTTCAGGTTTACTAACATTTTCTGTTACATGGACATCGTGCTGCCAAGGTCCAAAACCCTGTTGGTACTTCCGTCCATAACTCCCATTAAGTTGCGTAATTTTAACACCTTTCCAGAGATCACCACCTTTTCCACCATCGCCTCCTGGACCGCTGTTTCCCTTAGGACCAATTCCTCCAGGATTCTGAATGGCTGTGTAGGATGTTGGCGCTCCTTGGATGAAGATACCACCGGCGAGTCCTCCATTTCCACCCAAGCCTCCTCGACCACCAGTACCTCCTTTTCCTCCTTTATCACCACCAGAGAGATAGGTTATTTTATGTCCACTCACAGGCACATTATTCTTATAAGTGTGATCTTGAAATTCGACATGAACCTCTCGAGCTACCTCATTAAATAAGGCTTCGGAGCCATCAGGCGCAGCAGTCCCAGGCGCTCCCTTGGCTCCATCACCACCTTGTCCACCACCTCCGCCGCTGACATTAATCTTAAGCTTATTGAGCTGATGAAAGGTATTTCCTATTCCATACAAGGATCCCCCATTTTCGCCTGGATTTCCGGCAAGTCCATCAGCTCCTGGAGTAGCTCCTGTACCAGCCTGCGGAGTATTATTTCTTCCACTCAGATTAATAGTAGGAGTCCCTTGTCCCGTGACACGCCAGGAAGGAGCTACCAAGCTTAAGTTTGCTGCCTGTTTGGTCAAATCCCCATCAAGGAAAAGGGTATGAGTGCCAAAAACTCTTATATCTGCATAAGGAGATGCAGAATGAGTGCTAATGGCTGCTTGAATATCACTGCTGCCAATGAGCGACCCCTTTACATACAGGATACCATTTTCCACGTTGGAATCTGGAGCCTTAATTAAAGCATTTAAAGATTTCTTCGTAGCTTCAAGAGAGGCTCTCCATTCATCAAGAGAGTATTTAACTTCGCTTCGTATGTCTTTGAGAACTTTGAGATTTTTTATCATATCCTCCAGAGGATTAACATTACCGACTAGATCTTTAATGAAAGGATTTAATTTTGTTGCAAAATCTTCGACATTAGCCGCAGTCACCGTAGAAAGTGATTTAAGAACGTCGTTAACGCCTTTTATCTTCGTTCTTACATCTTTGACGAATCCCGCATGGTTATCTATCTCATTGTTACAATAATTGATAATCCTTTGCGCTCCATCCGTTTTAAGATAAGTAGCAATGTCCGCATTAAGTTTAGTCGCGAATTCATCAATAAGAACTTTAGCCTCCGCTCCTATTTGGGGTTCAATTTTCATATTGGAAGTAAATTTAATGGCCTCCAAAGAAGCATAGATGCTTTTTTTATCCATGCTGTACTTTCCGGCAGCCTGAGGGGCAGGAAAGGATGTTACATGTGTGTTAATATCATCAATGATCGAACTTAAGAGGTCCTTTGATGCTGGCGTTAAGGATTTAAGATTATCTATATTAATGTCTTTAAGATCCTCTCGAACATCTCCTGGCCCTGTTTGTGTCACAACCACGGACAAGCTCTTTTTTAAATGAGCCTTATCTGGGAACATTTCAGTGACTTTATTCAGTAATTTTTGAAATTCACCCTTTCTTGTATCTCCAAAATACCAATCAGGAATTGCGAGTAAGACTTTCGTATTTGAATTTTTTGTAAATAACTCCTTTATCGCGACCGCATTCATGATATCCTCTTCTGGACCGGTGCTATTATCATTTCCCATATCATCAAACCCAGGACAATCCCAGAACACAACCTTGTGGGGTTTATCTTCCCAACCTGCTGGTTCTTTCGTCGAAGAGACTTCTGTGTTGTTAGTAACAAAGTCTGGAAGAAGTTTTTCTGGTTGAAGCAGAAACCCTCTGCCTTTTTTTATGGCTTTCAGGTCCCCAGCCAACCCATGAATAAGAGTTGTTTTTCCAGTTCCAGTGCGTCCAATCACAATGACCCGATCAGGATTTTTCTTATCAGCCATTCTGTCTTGGATTTTCTTTCTTGTATCAGTCATTCTTTTTTCTAGTTTTTTCACGCGGGCAGAAATTGTGCTCTCTTGATCACCCGGCTGTGTCTGATTCACTCGCTGAGGGGCACTGGTCGATGAGTCAGCCTTTTCCTTATTTGCCACCCCCCACACAGGTGCTGCTTGAGAGAGAAGAACGCTCACTAAGATTAAATACTTGCTTTTCATGGTTAACTCCTTTTAATTAACGTTATGGTTTTTTAGCCAGAGCTTCTTATACGCCCACCGTCTAAGAAGCTTATTTTTTTACCAACACCACCACTCCAAAAACAAAATCCTCCTTGTTAATTCCAGGGGGCGACATACCGAGTCATAAAGCCAGGTATGCTTGCGATTCCCTTTGGCATTGTAATTTCAATATCGAGTGGGTCTTTTCCGAGCCTCCTCCATATCTCATTCCGGTCTCCCTGGGATTCAGAAATGGAGAACAACCGGTAGAGACCTTTTTCGAGTTTTCTCTCATTAGGGAATCTTGCTTCTGGGAGAAATTCGATTTTTCCGTCTTGATGATAGGAGGCAATTCCAAATCCCACGCGCCAACCATCTCTCTCCCAAAGTTCATGGGTGATCTTTGGATAGAAAATATCCGTTCCATCACTGTAAATGAGATGCTGGCCGGCTAATTTTCCTTGAATGTGTTCAGGCGCAAGGGTGCGGGAAATATTATTATAGTCTCCCTTATATCCTTTATAGGTGTCGGGAAGGCGTTCTCCTGGAATCGGAATGACTTCAGTAAAAACAATCTCTGAGCCTCTATGGGACGGGATGCCTTCAGAAGCATCCATAATAAGGCCGTCATAAATCTGGACCGGTTGTCCTACAAGTCTGGGTGCCTTCCATTGAGCCGGTTTATAGTATCTAAAAGAAACTGTCTCCCCATCGTAATAATGATTTCCAGGTAGGACATTACCGATGCTGCTCTGATCAAGTTCATGATCAAGGGTTTTAGAGAACTTCACTTCCCGTGTGGTATGATTTTCTAATGGAACTTTTAAAACAAGGTCAAAACGGGTGCGGTGAAGATCTAAATCTTCTTGATTTAAATTATGGCAAACCCATTGAGGTTGTTCGTGTTTATAGGCTCGCGTAAAGGTGTCAACGATTTCATCCTCATAAAGATGACCTTTGTACTCAAATTCATAATGAACTTTTTTCTGGGCAGCCCCAAAATCAAAGTGGGTTGGAAGAGCTTGACGGGGATCTAAAAGACCCATGTCGGGTTCACTTGTAAATTCAAAGTCATTTATTTCAACGCGGAGATTTTTGACCGTATGGGGGATCACCTCTTTCCCATGAGGAGACCTTAATTCAAACTTGGCTTCAGCCCTGTTATCCTGGGCAGTCAGTTTGATTGGACCGACTAAGTGCGCCGTATAAGGGTTTTCATCTCCTTGATTTTGGTTTTCCTCTTCCTCTTTTGTATTGACTTGTGGAGATCGATGTTGAGCGCTCTTCGTCCCAGGGTTCTCATCATGTATCTTCCCAGCAATCGCTTCTATATTGCTTGCATTGGAAAGAAGGGTTGCGATGAGTATTAGATAATGTTTTTTCATTTTTTTTCTCCTATGTTTAGTTTTATTCTTAGCGTTCTCGTGTCTATCATGCCTTCAGTCTATAAGCGGGAAGCCCCATAAAATATCCCGAAAATCAACGTACGTAGGGGCGTTACGTATAATTTACTGAGATGACGTGTCATTATAGGTTCCCCTGTGACCCAATCTATCCTTGCGCTTTCACTTGCATTTCCCAGGTTCATTGATCTCCCTTTTTCTGATTGATTTTTTTGTGTTCCTCCAAAACATCTTGAACCGTAGATCGATATCCTTTTACTCGCTCAGGACTTACCTTGGCTTTAAAGTCCAAGCCTGTTAAAACATCCTTGTTCGTATTTTGATAAAAATGAACTTCTATGTTTTTTACATCGGGATTCATCTCAAGAGCGTGAGGGAAGTTTTTATCGAAGGTGACGTTGTTCGATGTATGCTTATTCCAGTCTTTAACATCTTCACCCCTTTTCTGGATTTCCTCCTGGAATTTAGTGTTTTTCATTTTTGTGCCGGATTGAATAGGAGTTGATTCTTTGAGAGTCTTTTCAGAAAGGTGCCCTTTGTTATTGATGAGACCCTCTTCTTCAAGTTTCAATTGAACCGACAGCTTTTGACGATTCACAACACTAGAAGCTTCACCTTCGTTGGGACGGTGAGAAGTGGAAGACATATCCTTATGGGAATTCGGGCGATGACTTTTATGAGCAATAGACATTATACCGGTTGTCATTTGCGTTGCAGCTGTAACCTTTCTTGCAGTATCCGAATCCACCCCAAGTTTTTCTGCGCCTTCTACAACCAAGTCTTCTACTTTTTCTTGGACGTTAGCCTTTACGACATCTACCCCTTTTTTGGCTAGGTATTTCCCTGCTTCTTTGAAACCTCCATTAACAAGGCTACGGCCAAATCCTGCTCCTCCAGAGGCAACGTCCTCAATCCAAGTAACTTGCTCTATTCCCCCAATTTCGCTTTGTATTTCTTTCAAGGCCTTAGTTTTTTCTTTCTCTCCCCAGGGTTTTCCTTCTGCTTTTGCTTTTTCTTCAAGCCGCTTGAGTTGATAGGAAACAAAGTCTTTTTTAGTACCCTGATCATTTTCTTTTTCACCCTCTGGTTTTGAAGAAGCAGGGCTGCGGTCAGCGGCTTTTGATTTTTTCTTTTTCTGTGGCGCAGCGGGTTGTTTTTCCTTAGCCTTATCAGGATTTACATCCTCAACAGCAGGAGCAACTTTTTCTTTCGAAGGCGTTGCTTGGGGAGAGGTCGGAGAACTTTGATTTTGAGAGGTAGAAGATTTAAAGTTCTCACTGACCTTTTCCCCAAAGTCCACAGCGTTTTTGCCAGTTTGTTTCGCCTTCTGGGTTTGTTGAATAACATTTCCGAGAGGCCCTGTGTTTACCCCAGCTGTTTGAGCCGTTGTGTTCACAAGGGCTAAAGTATCTTGGGCCCTATCAAATCCTTGACCTAGATTACCAGACTTAAGAGTTGATTTTGCTTGGTCTAAGGTTTGTTGTCCTTGAACCGCAGTCCTTGTTGCTTGATTTGCACCATTAATAGCCTTACCCACATCTCCTGTGGAAACCCCGAGATCGTTGACGGTCCTATTTAGATTTGCAGCCCCTTGGGTCAAGGTATTCAGAGAGTTTAAATCCGTTGGCACCTTAAGAGATTGAGTTGGGTCTAATTTTTTGAAATCGGCCCCTGATGTGGGAACATCAAATCCAACTTGTTTACCCCCAACTCCCCCTTGGACATTGGCTGAGACTTTCCCACTTTTATCGACTGTTATCCCAAACCCAATGCTCGCGCGGGTGTCTCCCTCTCTATCTTTATGTTCAATTGTCTTTTGTTCAACGTTGCCACCGCCTATTTTGAGGCTTGTGAGTTGATCACCTTTGGTAAGTTTTCCCCATTTCTTCGAGAATCTGACCCCTCCCCCCGTTGAAGAAACACTCACACCAAAGGATAGGCCGTCCTGTTCTTCCTCATCTTGGGCATTCTTATCTTCAATTGCGGTAAGTTTTTCTCCTGTGACTTGATTAATACTCGTTTGAGCCCCTTCTTGAACCCGGAGAATAGCTCCTTTTCTTAAATTGTGGAAAGTTCCAAATTTTTGAACAGTGGCGCTGTAATTTGTCTTACGCAGTTTGTCATAAGAAATATCAAAACTAGCGCCAGGAGTCATATTCACGTCAATACTGACGGCCACGCGCCAGGAATCGGTTGTGGTGTCATAGGTATTCTTCAGACCTGTAAATTCAAGTTCGTCTGTATCAGCAATGACATCTGTTGTGTCACCTTCTTTAAAACCAGATACATTGACAGCCATTGTTGCTTTAGCGCCTTGGCCTGTTCTCACTTTCAAAAGATTAGCATTCAGTCCTCCAGCAATTTGCTGGCGAGAGTTTGTTTTTGTATGTTGTTCTTTATGCTCAAGCTCAAGGTTTCCAGGATTGATGTTGAAGTTATTTTCATAGTGGTGGGTCTCATCGTGAGAGTTAATTTCTAAGGGTTTAAAGAGAATTCCCTTTTCTCCATCGAGTTCAATCTCAGGCGCTTTCATAAAAGGAGCGTCTCCCTCAATGGTTCCCTTCCTTGAAAAAACCCCAATTTTCTTATTGCTCAGGGCTTGCATTTGCTTAAAACGTTGGGTCGACCCTTCCTTATCATCCGATGAACCGAAACCGAGGAACTGATCTTCATCATGGGAAGCATAGTGAACAGTTGCTTTCAGAGCCCCAAGATCTACCTTATCTCGCGCATCCAACCGAATTTCATCTTGTGCTTGGAAGCTCATTCCTTGAGCCGTAATTCCCCCTTCTTTTGCAATGACAAAGATTCCCCCACCCCGACTTGTTAATTCGGATTTATAAAACTCCGCATCTTCCTTAAATCCACGATGGTTATTTTGTCCAAAAATTCCCGTGTTGTAATTCCACCGTTCCACAACAGAAACCGCGGCAAGGCTGCTGAGATCAACGCCTTGATCCGCTTGGATCGCAATTGTTCCGCCCGCATCAACCTTAATCCCGCGCCCATCAAGTTTCCCTGAGGTTGTGATCTTGGTATTTCCTCCTGAGTTCATTTGGGTTTGCAGGAACTTGTTTCGAGGATCGGTTTTTGAAGAGAACTTCAAGAAACCTAAATTAACAGTTGTTTCTTGATCCCCTTCCGCATAAGCAACGGCCTCTAAGTTAATATTCCCTTTGGCTGCCAGTGCAATATCGTTTTGAGCATCAAATTTGGCCCCTCTTCCCTCAATCGTTGACTCTGATTTCAGTTGAATGTTTTTCCCGGAAAAGGAAGGGATTATGAACCGTGCTGTACGTGTTTTAGTGGTTGAAAAAAAGGTAGACTGTGTAACCACTTCATCTATCTCAACTTTTGCGTCAGCAACGATTTTCCCAGCCTCAACACTCAAGGTTCCACCCCTTGAAGTTGCGCTTCCCAGATGGGTGAAAGTCCCGTCGGTATTAAATCCTAAGTCTTGATCTGCTGAAATGTCTCCTGAGTTTGTTATAGATTCTTTGGCTTTAAGAAAGGCTTTGCCATAAAAGTTCATACTTCCCTGGTTAACAAGGGTTGTTTCAAGATGGGCAATAAAATCGTGTCCTGTCAGTTTGGCTTTGTTTTCAAGCTTTTTAGCCCAGAGATGAAGATTTGTTTTTAAAGCTAAATCTGCATCAATTTTAATTTCAGCCTCTTTTAAGTGGGCTTCGGTCGTGCGAGCCTCTGTTTGATTTAAGAGTTTGATGAGATCTGCATCTTTCATCTTGAGGATGGCTGTATCTGCCTTATTCTTTCCTTCCATGCCAGTATTGTTTTCAGCAACAACAGTGAGCGTTCCTGCAGCCTTGTTTTTTGAAAGGGAGGTATCAACAAATTTTTCCGTCCCTTCAAGATATGCGTTCCCATCCGATTTCGTTTTCCCCAATTGTTCAAAGGTTTTTCCAACCATGGTGAGTTGATTTTGCGCATGGGTTTTTCCCTGGTTAATTAAGTGGTCAGCTTTGTAATCAAGATTTTTTCCCGTGTTCTTTCCTGTAAGAGTCATCTTCTTTGATCTTGCAGCGAAGGTGCCATGGCTATGATTATTGTGAAGGGTCATCTCCTCCTTCGCTTCAGCAACCGTTTCTCCATGAAATTTGTTTGAATCAGCCTTGATATTGGTTGCCTTTATTTTATTGTAGGCTCCTTCCAGTGAAGATAAGGAAAGGGTCAGGTCACCACCGGCCTCAATGAAGGTTTGCTCCCCTTTCATGGTGAGAACCTTTATTTTTGCAGACTTTTCTGCCGTAACAGAACTTGTCCCTTTGCTTTTAACCTTCATTTTTTTTGCTGAAAGATCCTTGCTTGAGATGGAAGCAGATGTCTTCCCTTTGACCGCAGATTTTTTAGCATCAAACTTCTCTTCAGCGTGGACTCTTGCACTTCCCTGAGTGCTTTTAACACTGCTCTCTTCCATCTTGATATTTTTAGCTCTGGCTTCGACCCCCTGCCCGCCAAGAACATGGGTGTTTTCAAGATCTAGGTTTTCCTTTACGAGGATGGATGCGATTCCAAATAGACTGGTCAGCGTTGTATCTTTGAGAGATGCATTCTTACTTTGAAGAGAAGCATTGTTCCCTTCGAAGTGCCCTGCTTTTAGTTTTGCACCGTCTGTACTTATATTCCCTTCAGCAGCTAGGGAAACAGAGCCCGCTTCAGGATCAATTTTTGATTTTTTACAGTTTAAGTTGGCACCAGCACTGAGGACAACGCCAGATCCTTTAGGCTTAACTTCATTCCAGGCTTCAAAAGATTGATAGCGAAGTTTCTCAATGAAATCCTGTGCAAGTTCTGGTGGGGTTTCCTTAAAAATTTCAAAGTATTTTAAAGCCGGAAAACGGGCAGCTGAAGAACGAATTATTTCCCCTTGAAAAGTCAGATCTTTTTGGCTTGAGGCTTGGAAGAAATATTTCTCTTGATTACTGCTAAGATGAAAAGTTGTTTTCTCAGCAGCCGTGAGATTTTCAGTGGCTGCAACAACGCCTTCCCTGACATAAGATTGGTGATTTTTCAGGTAGTTTATCGTTTTTGCATTGAGAAAAGAAAGAGAGGGCGCATAAAAGGTTCCTCCATCTTTATAAGATCCTGCCAAAGTTGCTTGATGCACGCCTCCTGTAAAAACATTTCCCATGTTCTCATAGCTATCCCCTTGGAGGATGAAATGCCCGCTCGTGCGGATTGCCCCTTCTTTTTTATTCCTTGTGTTTTTAAAGGTCACATTGCCTGAAGAAAATTCAGCTTTACCGTCATTGAGGAAAGAATTGATGGTTCCTTGAACCCCTTCTCCTAAGGCCCTGAAGGTCCCTTTGTTTGTGAATGATTTCAGATCAAACTGGGCTCCTCTTTTTGCCTTGAGTTCGCCCTCAACTGTCAGATTGTCTCCAGTGGCCTCCAAGCGGCCCTCTGTTTTAATTTTTCCCTTTAGAATGGAGGTTTTCGGGTTGATCTTAAGATCATCCTTCAGTTTGACTGAGCCCTTGTTCTTGCTTAAAAGTTCATTTGGATTCAAGAGAGATTTAGATTTGATGCGCCCCTGTTGGTCGTTTGTAAAGTCTTGGGGTGCTTTAAACATATTTTGGGTTTCGACGAATCCATAGTTGGTTGATTTCCTTGCATCCCAGGTCATTTCGCCTTCTGAGACCATTTCTCCGCGATTAACAACCGCTCCCAGCTTGCTTCGAAAACAACTGGTCCCTAAACAAGAAATGCCTCCCTTCGTGTTGATAATGTCGTATTGTGTTGAGACTAAGAGGCTGCCTTCGTTCAGAATCGTTCCAATTTTTTGAAAGGAATTCCCTGTAAATTGAAGCCCTTTCCCCGTATATAAAAACCCGCTTTGGAAGATGTCTCCGTCACTTTCCCCAATGATTACATCCCGAGTTGCAATCGACCCTTGAAGATTGATTTTTTTCTTCCCTTTAAAAAGTATCCCCCCTTCAGATGTTAGATTTCCTTTAATGTCCAAGGAATCGGAGGCTTCTAAAACGGTTTTCCCTATAGAATTTAAATCTTTTGCAATCTGAATCGTCTTTGCTTTAATATTTGTTGTGCCCCCAACCTGGGTCTTCCCCCCCAAAAAAACTCTTCCTGTCGTCTCAATCCGCAGATTTCGAGCTGCTAAAAGATTGTGAATATAGACATCCCCCTTTGCCTGAATGTGGATATCTTCATCAGTAGATTCTAAATGACCGAAAGAATATATGGGTGCCCCTTCATCAAAACTCCGGAAATTAAGACTCTTCGAGCGCAAGATAGAGAGAGAGTCAACAAGAATGGCCTGGGAAAGAGAAGGTTTAGAGGATTCGTCAGCAACAAAAGCTTGAGGATGAACTAAATCTTTAATACCTCCCAATGTGCCTATATGCTGGCCTGCTGTCAGATCGATTCGATTTGAGGGGAATAATAAAGATTCGGAAAGTTGAATAGCGCGCCCTGCAAGGGCCAATGATTTCAAATCTCCTGTTTCTTCAACAAGCGCATTCTTTAAACTAATGGCCCCTTGATCAACCCCATAGGCATAACCTTCATCCGTATTGGAAACCCCACCTGCAGCAAGTGTGAGGGTTGGAATATTTTTAAAGTCAGGATTAACAACATTGATCCCTGCTGGACTCGCAAATACCATGGGTAGGGGATCCTCACTTTGAATAACCCCAGAAAGGGCCAAAGGTGTTTTGTTATAGAATCGATTAAAAACCGCCTCCGCACGGGGATCAGTTCGAAAGACAAGCCCCGTTCCAGCAGGTGATTTCAAATCATCAAATATATTATGAATCAACCCTCCCGAAATAACACTGGGATCCACCACCCCCATCTTGTTCTCAACATAAGTTCGAACAGCTGAATGATTAAAATCTTCCTCAATCAAGCGAAGAGGAACACGCGCCCAAACAATGTTCGACCAAAGGAGGGAAAGAATTGCAACATAAGCAATAGTCTTATGAAATACTTTTAAAAGATGAGGAAAACAAAATGTAAAGAAAAACAAAAATGTTTTTAGATGATCTTGAATCCATTTTTTTGAAGAAACAGCAAAATTTAAAACTGATATTTTCCATGATCTTTTTGAGCTATCTTTTTTCATAATTGTCTCTCTTTACATTATTCTAGGTTGTTTCAATTTATTTTTATTAATTTTTATTTTGTGTTTATTTCAACAAACTCTGCCTCAAGTTTTCCACCATTTGCTATGACTTGCTTACCCTGAATGGAAATTTGACCCTTGGTTGAAAAACATGAACCCCTTAGATCAACACACCCTGTACATTCAATTTTTAATTTTCCACCATTTCCATGGATATGTATTCCTCTGGCAAATGTAATATTACCATCTGCTTTTATTTCGACATTACGTCCCTGAATTAAGTAGTTGCTTATTTTTTCAGCACGGCCTGTATCAACAACGTAATGTCCTGTTTTTTTGATTGTTTTATCCCCTGTATCATCCCCATTTTCATTTGGGGGCACGGCTTGAGAAGGACTAAAGGAACCTAGTATCAGAACGAATACTATCTTCTTTAATAATTTATTTTTTAGGTCTATATTCATTTTAATTCTCCATAATAAAGTTCTATTTTTTTGCGATTTGATTCGCTTATCCCAACTTTACGGAGATGGATGAGAGGGAAATATCCCGAAAAAAAACGTACGTGAGGGGCATGCGTAAAATTTACGTAGACGGAACCACTCAAAAAGGTTAAATTTTAAACAAGTTAAATATAAGCGACATCAGACTAAGGGGCTTTATAGAAGGCCTCGTAATCAAAATTCAGAAACATTTTTTATGAGCGAAAATAAATTCCTGCTTCCTGAACATTTCTATTCATTACACCTTAAAACCATAAAAGGCGTAAATTTTACGCAGAGAGAAGCAGATATTATTGCCTGCCTCCTGAATGGAAGAACCTCTAAAAAGATATCTTCTTTCTTAAATATATCCCCAAGAACGGTTGAATCCCATGTCAGGAACATTACAAACAAACTTGAATGCAACTCCCGAGAAAGCATCTTAGATTTTATTGAAAAATCAGATGAGTATGCCTATCTCAAGGCCTATTATTCCGTTTTGCTGGTCAATTCTGCCTTTGAAACAACCCTGAAGGATCTCTCTAAAGCCCGAAAAGAACCTATTGATATTATTGTTTTTTCAGATGAGTTAAATGCGGAACATTTGGATCTCCTTCAGCAGATTAAAAATCATCTCAACCTTGTGAACATCAACCTCTCTCTTAAAGATCAAAAAGAGAATACCTTTCCCCTCACCCTTTGGGCTTCTGCCCATAAGGGAAACGCGCAGGAAGAGTGCCTCATCCTATCTTTTACACCTCCTGAAGAGAAGGAACGTGATCTTCATAAGGATGTGATTTTTAGACCCTCTGATAATTATTATTTTTCCTTTTTTGACCTTCTCGGGAAATTGCTCCCTCATCAGAATCTCAATCCCTATATTTCCGAATTTAAAAGTCTCTCTCAAAAGAACTTTTCTCCTCTTGGTTCCAAGGGGTCGGAAAAGACTCTTCAAACCGAACCAACCCCTATGAAGAGATCTCATCTTCCTGAAATTTGGGGATTCTTTTTTAAGACAAAGAAAAAACTTCTTTTGATAACCTGTCTTTCTCTCCTTCTGCTGGGGACAACGACGAGTTATTTCTTTATGGATAAGAAAGAGGCTCCTCATATTTTTAAAAGCAGGCCTAAGAATCTTCCTTTAGTGCGTTCTGATTTGATTGTCCCCAAAGAATCCGTTTTTCTTAAACGTCCGGAACTGATTGCCTTAATTGATGAAAAGTTTAAGGGAAATGATACCATTCAAACGCTGGCTCTCATAGGGATGGGAGGAGCCGGAAAAACAACTATTGCCCGCCAGTATGCTCGTAATCAAGAGGCTAAAGTCGTCTGGGAAATTTCTGCCGATAGCCGGGGAAGTTTACGAGGTTCCTTTGAGAATTTAGCCTATGCTCTTGCAAAAACAGAGACTGATCAAACGTTATTAAGAGGAATAGAAGACATAAAAGACCCGATTGCAAAAGAAGATAAGATTATTCAATTTGTAAAAGACCATCTCAAAGCTCATTCGAATTGGTTTCTCGTTTATGATAACGTAGATAACTTTGCTGATATTCAAAAACATTTTCCCCAAGACCCTGAAAACTGGGGAACTGGAAAGATTATATTAACAACGCGAGATTCCAACCTCCAAAACAATAAACATATTAACAACTCTGTTTTTATGGGGGAGTTGTCACCTAACGACAAACTCACGCTCTTTGAAACCATCATGAAAGAAGGAAATGGTCCAGATAAAGAATGGACCAAGAAAGAAGAAACACAAGAGTTTCTTAAATCAATTCCGCCTTTCCCCTTGGATGTTTCTGTTGCTGCTTATTATTTAAAAACAACAAATACGCCCTATACGATTTATCTCGAAAACTTGACAAAAAATGATCAAGACTTCTCAAAAGTTCAGGAGGACCTTTTAAAAGAAGCCGGAAATTATACAAAAACGAGGTATAGCATTATTACCCTCTCCCTCCAGCAACTCCTGAAAGAAGATCCTCATTTTACAGACCTCCTTTTCTTAATCTCACTCTTAGAATCCCAAAATATTCCAAGAGAGATTTTAGACACCTATAAACCTGGCCTTATCGTTGATAAGTTCATTTATCATCTAAAAAAATATTCTCTTATCACAAAGGATTCTCTTCAATACACACCCTCAATTCCCACCTTCTCCATTCATCGGAGCACGCAAGCTTTGGGACTTGCTTACCTAATGACACTATTAGATAGAGAAACAAAAGAGAGACTTTTGCCCGTCATCACTCAGGCGCTGGAATCATACATTGATAAAGTTAAAAAAGAGCAAGACTCCACTCGCATGAAATTACTCGTCTGCCATTACAAGCAATTTTTAAACCATCAAAAACTCATTCCGAACACTTATAGACATAAAATTAGTTGTGATCTGGGTAGAATTTATTTTGATTTAGGCGATTACATAAAGGCCAAAAAATTTATGGAAGTATCCTGTCCTATCGTAAATCAGGAGGCCTCTAAAAACTCTTTGAAAGTAGCCCATAATTTGGAATGCTTAGGAACAGTTTATAAAAATCTAGGAGACTATAAAAAAGCAAAAGAACTCCTTAAACAAAGCCTCACAAAATATGAAGACGGTCAACTTCCTGAGCATATTGATATCGGCCACACCTTAATCTTATTAGGCCTAACCCATCGATCTTTAGGGGAATTTGCGGAAGCAAAAGATTTACTTGAACAAGCAAAGCATATGCTGGAGAAGGAACTGAAAGCATCCCAAGGGGAGGACCTCAATAGGATGTCCGTCGTCCTCTTACATTTAGGAATTACCTACCGTGAATTAGGAAATTACATGGAGGCGAAGAAGTTAATTGAACAAAGTCTCCTCACATACAAACAAAGACCCTTAAAAAATTCCTTAGGTTTTGCGTTCTCGCTGGCTCACCTCGGTAAAACCTATGATGACTTGGGGAATTATGGTGAAGCCAGGAAACTCCTTGAAAAGAGCTATGAAATCTATAAGAAAAATTTGACCGAAGATCACATTGATGAGGCTTGGACCTTAGGATTTTTAGGAAATGTTTACATGGATTCTAAAGATTATAAGGCTGCTGAAGACGTCCTGACAAAGAGTCTCCACATGTATAAAAAACTTCTTCCCGAAGATCATATCTTTGTGGCTTGGAGTGAAACAAATTTAGGGACTCTTTATGCCCATATGTCTAAATATGAAGAGGCTAAAAATCTTCTTAAAAAATGTTTGGTTATTTATGAAAAAAATTATGGTCCTAATCATATTGAAAATGCACGCGTTTTATTGACTCTTGGGCAAATTTATTTGGCCCAAAATAATCTTAATCTTGCTGAAGAAAATATTATCCATGCTTTAGAAATATTCCAAAAAAATAATCATTTTGATCGGTATATGTGCCTTGAAAATTTATCAGAACTTTATTTAAAAAAATCTCAAGCAATCAATCAAAAAGGAAATGCAAGTCAAGCTCGAGAAGTCAAAGGGCAAGCTGTTGCTTATC
>Ga0206848_1030_pt1 | contig 42261 bp, 36 predicted proteins | sample Alteio_BWOrgCont_18_FD_152635 | JGI IMG/M metagenome (GOLD analysis project Ga0206848, IMG submission 152635) | Enriched cells from forest soil in Barre Woods Harvard Forest LTER site, Petersham, Massachusetts, United States -... | ecosystem: Environmental > Terrestrial > Soil > Temperate forest >...
AGTAAAGCAGAGTTTAGGGATTAGAGTTTAGGGATTAGGAAAATGGATGCGGGAGAGGATGACCTCTCCCGCATTTATTTTGATCCGCGGATGTTCGTTATGCGCCGAGGGAGGCCATGTCGATGACGAAGCGGTATTTCACGTCTTGTTTGACGACGCGGTCGAAGGCTTCGTTGATTTGCTGGATTTTTATGACTTCGACGTCGGCGGTAATTCCCTTCTCCGCACAGTAGTCGAGCATCTCCTGGGTTTCGGCCATACCACCGATGATCGATCCCGACCAGTTGCGGCGCTTGAAGATGAGGTTGCCGGGATTGATGACGGGCGGCTTGTCGGGCAGGCCGACCTGCGCGTAGGTCGCGTCGCGCTTGAGGGCTTCGAGGTAGTGGTTGATGTCGTGGGGCGCGGAGACGGTATCGAGGATGAAGTCGAAGGAGTTGGCCTCTTTCTTCATGGCGGCAGCGTCTTTGGAGATGACGACTTCGTCGGCACCCAGGCGTTTAGCGTCGGCGATTTTCGATTCCGAAGTGGTGAACTGGACGACGTGCGCGCCGAAGGCGTGCGCGAATTTGAGGCCCATGTGACCGAGGCCGCCGAGTCCGACGATGCCGACTTTTTTGTTGGGGCCGACCTTCCAGTGGCGGAGCGGCGAGTAAGTCGTGATGCCCGCGCAAAGCAGTGGGGCGACTCCGGCAGGGTTTAATTTCGGCGAGACGCGGTGGACGAAGTGCTCGTCGGTGATGATGTTGTTCGAATAGCCGCCCTGGGTGAGATCGCCGTACTTGTCCTTCTGTCCGTAGGTGAGAGTGATGCCGCCTTCGCAGTACTGCTCTTCTCCGGCTTTGCAGCTGGGGCAGGTGCGATCGGAGTCGACGATGACGCCGACGCCAACGAGGTCGCCGGGCTTGAATTTTTTGACGGCGGATCCGACAGCTTTGACGGTGCCGACGATTTCGTGGCCGGGCACCATGGGGTAGACGGCGTTGCCCCATTCATTGCGGACGGAATGGATATCGGAATGGCAGACACCACACCACTGGATGTCGACGTGGACGTCGTGGTCGTGGAGTTCTCGGCGGTCGAATTGGAAGGGGGCGAGCGGGGTAATTTTGCTTTGCGCGGCGTAGCCGTGGGACTGGGTCATGCTTGATTGCTCCTCAGGAGTAAGTATGCGGGAGAGGCATGGCGGGATTCATGCGTGGTTCGCTGTGCCCACTCGACGCGTGCCTCACTTCGTTCAGCACTTGCTCAGGGCAGGCTCCATTCGACTCCCATACTACGGCTCCTTTTCGATGGGGGCATCGAGCACGGGGTGGTCGAGGCCCTGGAGTTTGGGATTGGGTTGGCCTTCGAGGTCGAAGATGACAACCTGATTGGGGCCGGATTGGAGCCAGGAGGCGGGGAGGTAGAGGGCTTTCTGTGGACCGATGTGCCAGAAGCGGCCGAGGGGGCGGCCATTGATCCAGACTTCGCCTTTGCCGAGGTGGCTGGTGTCGAGAAACGTATCGGCAGGATGGTCGACGGTAAAGGTTCCGCTATAAAAGCAGGGGCCGTGGCAGGGCTCGGTGGTGAATGGCAGGGAGGCGGGCGTAAGCATGGGGAGGGAGATGTTGTCCCAGCCGGTGAGGGGCTTTCCGGCGAGGGTGACGCCGTTGAGAAGGCCGACGCGCTCGGTAGGGAGCGATGGGCCGAAATTTACGCGGCCGGTGTTCTCAAGGAGGATGTCGAGGTCGGCGTGTGCGGCTTCGATGTCGAGAGGCACGGAGGTCTGGTTGAGGCGGCGATCGAGGGTAGCGGTCAGTTTGCCGTCGATGTAAACCTGCGCGTAGTTGTGCACGGCTCCCATGGTGAGATTGCCGGTGACGGGCCCGACGATGGTGGTGCGGTAGAGAGCGTAGCCGTAGGCCTGATCCATGTCTTCCATGGTGAGCGGCTGATCGGAATGGACGGGTGCGGGGAGGGTGTTCCACAGCGAGGCGGCGCGGTCGAGGGTGAAGCCGGGGATGGCGATGGCGGGTGGAGGGGTGGGGACGGGCGGCGGGGTGATGCCGGTATCGCGCGCGATGACTTCGCGGAAGCGGAGATACTTTGGCGTGGGGCGGCCGCTCTCGTCGAGGGCGGCGTCGTAGTCGTAGCTGGTGACGTCGGGCTCATAATTTTTTCCGTTGGAGTTGGCGCCGTTCATCCAGCCGAAGCTGGTGCCCCCGTGAAACATGTAGAGGCTGATGGAGTAGCCCTGGCGAAGGGTCCAGTCGAGGTCGGCAACCTGCTGGTCGGTGTTGGTGTGGGCGTGCGGAGCGCCCCAGTGATCGAACCAGCCATCCCAGTACTCGCTGTTGAAGAAGGGGCCGTTGGGGCGCAGCTTTTTGAGGGTTTCGAAGCCTTTTTGCGCTTCGCCGGGACCGTAGTTGATGGCTGCGGGCAGCTCGGGCAGGCTGCCACGCGGAACCTCTTCCGGGCCGTCAGCGGTGTAGAGCTGCGATTGGGTGAATCCGGCATCGACGAGGTCGTGGTGAATGGCTTCCATGTAGGCATGGTCGTCGCCGTAGGAGCCATATTCGTTTTCAACCTGGACGAGGATGATGGGGCCGCCGTTGCCGATCTGGAGGGGGGCGACTTCTTTGCCGAGGCGGAGGAGCCAGGTGCGCGCCGCATCGAGGAATTTTGGGTTGGTGGAGCGGACGACCATGGATGGATCTTTGAGCAGCCAGGAGGGGAATCCGCCGAATTCCCACTCGGCGCAGGAATAGGGGCCGGGACGCAGGACGACGTAGAGGCCTTCCTGCTGAGCTTCGCGGATGAACTCAGCGATGTCGAGATCGCCGGAGAAATCGAAGGTGCCGGGCTGGGGCTGGTGGGCGTTCCAGAAGACATAGGTGGTGACGGCGTTGAGGCCCATGGCTTTGGCCATGCGCAGGCGATCGCGCCAGTACGCGCGGGGCACGCGGGCGTAGTGCATTTCGCCGGAGATGATCTGGATGGGTTTGCCGTTGTGGACGAAGCGGCCATCGGCAACGCGGAAGGAAGGCTGCTGCGTGCGCGCGGGACGGAGGGCGGCGAAAGCAAGGAACACGAGGACTGCGCAGAGGAGAGAGAGCCGGAGAAGAGAGGATGAGCGGCGCATGATTCCCGGGGAAAATTACGGATTGTATTTTGCGAGCCAGCTGGTGAGCTCGTGCATGACGTCGAGGCGCTGCTCCCACAGGATGGGGAAGTGGGGCGAGCCAGGGTAGGTGACCATGCGGACGGTTTTACCGCGAGCGGCGAGGAGCTGAAAGTATTCCGTGCCCTGGAAGGTGGGGACGCGGTGGTCGGCTTCGCCGTGGAGGATGAGGAGCGGAGTGGTGACGTTTTTGACGAAGTCGACGGCGGAGAACTGGCTGAAGGCTTTGGGATCTTCGTCGGTCCAGCGCTGGTCGTAGTCGATTTGCTGGATGTCGCTGGTCCAGAGGAAGGGGGCCCAGTCGGTGATGCCGGCGCCTTCGATGGCAGCTTTGTAGCGGCCGGTTTGGGTGACGGTCCAGGAGGTCATGAAGCCGCCGGCGCTCCAGCCAAAGATGGCGAGGCGGTTGGGGTCGGCCCAGCCCTGGGCGATGGCGTAATCGGTGGCGCTGTCGACGTCGTGGTAGGCGCGGTCGCCGAAGTGCTGGTAGATGGCGGCGAGGAAGTCGGCGCCGTAGCCGGTGGAACCGCGGTATTCCGGCTGGAGGACGACGTAGCCGAGGCCGGCGACGGTACGCGAGAAGGGATCGAAGACGAACTCGTCGTTGGCTTCGGGGCCGCCATGCGGGAGGACGAGGAAGGGATACTTATTGCCCTCCGCGTAGCCGGCGGGGAAGGTGGCGATGCCTTCGAGGGCGATCCCCTCTTTACTCCTCCAGTGGACGACGCGGACCTGGCCGAGGTCGATGGAGGCGAGCTGGGCATCGCCTTCGCTGGTGATCCTGCGGAGGTGGTCGCCCTGCGACCCCGCGTCGGGGACGGCGACGTTGCCCGCGTGTTGCGGATCGGCGACGGTGAGGGCGATTTGGTTGCTGGTCCCGGAGTAAGGCGAGGTGACGGGAAGGCTGCCGACGACGCCATCGGGCCATTGATATTTGGTCTGGAGCGAGCCGTTCTGAAATTCGTTGACCTCGCTGCGGACTCCGTGGGAGACGAGGACCCAGACGTGGCCGCTGGCGTCGCCGGCGAGGGAAACGGCGGTGGCGTCGAGTTTGGGTGTGCGGTCTTCCGGCGTGCCGCCGGCAGCGGGAACGGTAAAGACGTGCTCAGGGGTGAGGACGTCGGATTTGGTGGAGAGGACGGCGATGTCGTGTCCCTGATTGGCCCAGGCGATGCCGGTGACGGAGTTGGGAATGTCGGCAACGTGGCGGGCTCCCGATGCGGAGCAGACATCGATGGAGGTACTGACGTCGTGGTGGCCGATGCGGGGCAGGTCGGAGAGGGTGGCGAGGGATTGGCCGTCGGCGCTCCACACCAGCGCGCCGGATCCGCCGCCGGTGACGCCGCCGGAGATGTCTTTGAGGCTGGGGCACCACCAGGCACCGCCGGTGCCGTTGGCGGCGACGACGTAAATGCTGGACGGGTCCGGCTCCTGCACGTGGCGGACATCGTCAAGGGGGTCGGGCGGTCGCGGGTCAGCGACGATGGCGTATTGGGCGCCCTGCGGGTTGGGGAGCGCGGAGTCGATGCCGCGTGGGAGAAGCACGACGGTGGAGGGAACGGACGCGGCTTTGCCTTCACTGATGGGGAAGATGGCAAGCTGGCGATTGCCGTTGACCTTCCATGCGCCGTAGAGGCCGTGGCTATCGCGGGTAAAGCCCATGGGCGAGAAGCCTTCGGGGAGATCGAGTTTGGCGGGATGAGTGCCATCGGCAGCAACCGTCCACCACTCCTGGTGGGTGGGGCCTCGTTCTCCGCCATAGGTGACGGAATAGAGGATGGTGCCGTCAGGCGAGACGGCGGAAGCGCCGGCGCTATGGAGGGTGGCCCAGTCGTGCGGGGTGAAGGGATGTTTGGTTTGGGCTGATTGGGCGGCGGCGGCGGCGGCGGCGGCGAGGAGGGTGATGTTGAGAAGGGTCGCGAGTGATGTGGGGCGTCGCATCGGTCGTTTCTTATAAGAACTGCGGAGTACGAACTACGGGTAAGGAATGCGGGGCCGGGTCAAAAAGCGAGAAGAATGCGGCGCAATATGAAGAGCGCGGGGCTGACGATGTAGCCGACGACGCGGCCTCCGACGAGAAAGATGAGGAAGAGGCTCAGGATGCCGAGCTGATCGTAAATGCGCAGAGCTTTATAAGGGAGCAGGTGGCGAAAGACGTGGGAGCCATCGAGGGGCGGCAGCGGGAGAAGGTTGAATGCGGCAAGGATGAGGTTGAGCACGATGGCGAGATAGAAGAGGAGGACGAGCGGGACCATGGTGGGGCTGGAGGCGAGCAGGGCGTCGCCGACCTGGCCGGTAGCGGCGATCTGATGGACGATGGCTGCTCCGGTGAGGCTGCTGCGCGAGAGGACGAGCAGGACGAGGGTGGCGCCGATGGCGGCGAGAAGGTTGCTGCCGGGACCGGCGATGGTGGTGAGGATATCGTCGCGTGTGACGTTTTTGAAGTTGGCGGTGGTGACGGGGGTGGGCTTGGCCCATCCGAAGAGGAAGCCGGGGCCGATGAAGAGCATGATGGCGGGCAGGATGATGGTGCCCCAGAGATCGATGTGCTTGATGGGATTGAGGGTGACGCGGCCGAGCATGCGGGCGGTGGGGTCGCCGAGGCGTGAGGCCATCCAGGCATGCGCCGCTTCGTGCAGGCTGAGGGAAAAGAGCAGCACCGCGAACTCGAAGATCGCGATGATGATACGGTTCGGATCCATCGGTAGTTGATTCCGATGGTAGCAGGGAATGCAGCCAAGAACCGGTCAGCGGTGGAGCGGTCGGTGGTGAAGCGGTCAGTGGTGGAGCGGTCAGCGCTTCGCTGACCGGGTTATCGCTGACCGTCTCATTGCTGACCGGTTCTTAGCGGATCAGCGGGCTTAGTCGTTGGGCGGGAGTTCGACGCAGGGGCCTTCGCCGGTACGGTCTTCGAAGCGCCTGGCTTCGTCGATGGCTTTAATTTTTCGTGCGGGGACGCCTCCGGCGATGGTGCGGTCGTCGAGATTGTGCGTGGCGACGGCTTGAGCGCCGAGCATGGCGCCTTTACCGATGCGGACACCGGGCATGACCAGGGATCGATAGGTAACGCGGGCTCCAGGACCGACTTCTGTTTTGCGGTGCTCGATGATGCAGGCTTCGGCGGCATCGTGGGCGTGGGAGAAGACGGCGGCGTGTTCGGAGATGGAGGTACCTTTGCGAATGATGAGCTCGCCGCGGTCGTCGAGGAGGACGTGGTTGTGGATGATAACGTCGTCTTCGAGGGTGAGGTTGTAGCCGAAGGTGAATTCGACGCCGTGGTAGATCTTTACGTTTGTGCCGACGCTTTTGAAGATGTGTTTGCCGAGCATGGCGCGAAGGCGGAAGCCAAGCCAGTGATTGAGTGCGACGGGGGAGCGATCGAACATGCGCCAGAACCAGACCAGCGGCTTGATGAGAGCGTAGCGCTCGACGTCGATGTCGCCATAGTACTCAGGCTCGAGGGTGACATTGGCGGGGTCGAGTGAAAGCTGGAGGACGTTGAAGGGCAGCTCAGTGGTGAGGGTGAAATTGAGGCGGCCGCCGTGGGGACGTCCGAGCATGAGCTGGTGAAGGGTGTCGCGGACGATTTCGCCGCGGAGGGCGATGTTGGTGTGGCGGGAGAACTCGTCGTCGAGGGAATCGATCCAGCGGGTAAAGACTTCTCTGGCTTCGCGGGTGGGCTCAATCTCGCGGTATTGATAACGGGGCATACGTCATAGATTATCCGCCGTGGGGGAGAGTTGCAGAAGGTGAGTCGTGGGCAACCAGGAGATTGCGGGGCGAGCGATCCTGAGGTACATTTGGCGCACAGCGGTTGCGAAAGGGACGACGAGGCAAGTATGGACGAAACACCTGAAGTGCCGGTGAAGAGGAGCTACGCGAGTTTGCTGGTGGCAGGGCTGGCGGTAGCGGTGTTGTGCGCGATAGCAGGGCTGGTGTGGAGCTACAAGCTGGCGGGCCGGCTGACGAACGCGGAGGCGCAGGTAGCCTCGGCGCAACAGCAGAATCAGAAGCTGGCGACGGCGCTGGACCAGACCAATGCGCGACTGAAGGTGACTACTGAAACCCTGGGGCAGTCGCTGGGGTTGACACAGAGGCAACTGGAGGCGAAGGCGCAGGATTTGCTGGCGCGGCAACAGGCGGACGCGAAGCAATTGCAGCTGGCGCAGCGGCAGATCAGCACAGTTTCGAACGATGTAACGGGCGTGAAGACAGACGTCGGTGGTGTGAAGACGGATCTGAGCGCCACGAAGACGCAATTGCAGGGCGACGAAGCGACGATGCAGTCGATGAAGGGCGATCTGGGGCAGCAAAGCGGGCTGATCGCGACGAACGCGAAAGAGCTGGACCTTCTGAAGCATAAAGGTGACCGCAACTATTACGAATTCACGCTGGACAAGAACCAGAAGAAGGCTGTGGCGACGGTGGCGCTGGAACTGAAGAAGTCGGATCCGAAGCACAGCAAGTTCACGCTGGTGGTGTACGCGGACGATAAACAGATCCAGAAGAAGGATCGGAATCTGGATGAGCCAATTCAGTTCTACACAGGGAAGGATCACCTGCTGTATGAGCTGGTGGTGAACAACATCGACAAGAACGAGATCAAGGGCTACATTGCGACGCCGAAGAATGCGCCGGTGCCGGTGACTACTTCGGGACAGTGAGAAGTCAGGGATGGGGATTAGGTGTGAAGTTGCAACAGGTTGTCCATTCGATCCGGATCAGAGAAGCTGATGGTGACCAAACCGCAGTTTCCGAGAAAGGACCGAGACACTGATCGTCTGCGGGTTCCCGCGATCGAGGATGACAAAGTCGTTCTTCGTCAACTCGGTCACCGGTCCATTCTTGTTACGAACGATGACGCCGATCTGCACCAGATGCGTCGAGACCCGATAGGGCGGAGCCTGTGCAGGGTTCTGGGCGAACGAACCATAAGAGGCCAGCAGACACACCAGAGAGGCACTGCAGCGCCGACCGATACGTCCGGCAGAAAGCCTCATCGTTGCTGCTCCAGCTCGATGTCGCATGAGTTTACCAGCCCACCTGGCTGTTCGCACGAAAAGTTAGTACGGCTGGTTCTTCCAGATCATCGGCACGAAATACTCCGCCAGGAACCAGGACAGCAGAAACATCACGGCGGTGATTCCCGCGCCCCAGAAGAAGAGGCGGACGGGCAGCGTCTGCCTGAGGGGCGGCGTGGGCTCAGGATCGAATCTGCGGTTGGGAATCTCGAAGAGGAGGCCGCTGGCAAAGCAGATGCTCGCCGTCAGCCCAAGCATCGCGAGAGCGTCGAGCAAACGATCGCCCCACGGACTGCCGGGAACGAAGAACGCATGCTCCATCAACGCGCACAGAGAAAGAATGCTGAGCGCGAGCGCGACAAATTTGGCGATCTGCAGCATGATCAAGACCCTGAGCCGTGCGTTCGAGCCACGCCGCCTTATCCGCGAATGCCTTTCAGCGCCGGATAGACGCGGCGGAAGCCGGCATAGCCTTCAGCATAACGTTGCACGGCCTTCGGATTCGGCTGGATCGTTTCGGCTACGGTGATGCCCGCGGCGCAAGCGGCTTCGAGATTGGGCCAGTATTGCGCTCCTACTCCCGCCATGAGCGCTGCGCCAAACGCTCCGCCTTCTTCGGCGGTGAGGCGCTCGCAAGCGTAGTCATAAATATTGGCCTGAATCTCGCGCCACAGCGGACCCCGCGCGCCGCCTCCACCGAGACGCACACCTTTGACGGGAATGCCGAGTTCGGCGAAGAGGGAGAAGGTGTCCTTGAGCGAGTACGCCACGCCCTCGAGGACGGCTCGCGTGAAGTGGGCCTCGGTGGTGGTGGAGGTGATGCCGACGAAGGCCGCCGTCGCTGTCGGATCGAGGTGGGGCGTGCGCTCGCCGAAAAGATAGGGCGTCCAGAGCAGACCATCGCTGCCGGCGGGAATTTTTGCGGCTGCGGCGGTGAGGTCGTCGTAGGTCTTGTCGGGCGCCAGCGTCTCCTTGAGCCAGCGCAGGGAGAGGCCCGCGGCCTGGGTTACGCCCATCACGTGCCAACGTCCGGGGACGGCGTGGCAAAAGGTGTGGAGGCGGCCCAGCGGATCTCTGGTCGGCTCAGCGGTGGCGGCAAAGACGACCCCCGAAGTGCCGATGGTGGCGGAGACGGAGCCGGGTTCGAGGATGCCCATACCGACCGCACCCGCACCCTGATCGCCCGCGCCCGCTGCCACGGACGTGCCTGCCTTGAGGCCGGTGAGTTTCGCCGCTTCGTCGCTGATCGTGGCGCAAATCTCCGGCGACTCGAACAGCTGCGGCAGCCAGCTTTCCGGAATGCCGGCGATCTTTGCTACTTCTTTCGACCAGCGGCGATGCGCGACGTCGAGCAGCAGGGTGCCCGAGGCTTCCTGGACATCCATGGCGTAGATTCCGGTGAGACGGTAGCGGACATAATCCTTAGGGCAAAGAATGTGCGCGATTCTGGCGAAAATTTCAGGCTCGTGTTCCTTCACCCACAGCAGCTTGGTCAGCGTGAAGTTGGGGAGGGCCGGATTCGCGGTGAGCTCGATGAGGCGGGCGCGACCGATTTGCTTGTGCAGCCATTCGCACTGGGGCTCGGTACGGACATCGCACCAGATCAGCGACGGCCGCAGCACTTTACCATCTTTGTCGAGCATCACAGCACCGTGCATCTGGCCCGTGAGGGCAGCCGCTTCCACCTTCACCCCGGGCATGGCCGCCAGCACCAGCCGAATCGCCTCCTGCGCGGCGCGCCACCAATCTTCGGGATCCTGTTCGGCCCAACCAGGATGCGGCGTGCGAAACGGCTGATGCTCGCTCGAGGCCGAAACCACGAGCTGCCCCTTGTCATCGACCAGAACGGCGCGCGTGCCGCCGGTGCCTACATCGATACCCAGAAACACGGCTTGTCCCTCTTTTGTACGAGTCCAGAACAATGTAGCAAAGACGGGAAGGGAGTTGCCGGGGTTGTGGGCGCGGCCTGGTGGTGGCCGGTGAAAAAGCGCGGGGGCTCAAGCCTGCTTTGTTTCTGGGCGGCTGTACGGCATGACTGAAAGTCATGCCCCTTCACTTTTCGTGGCTGAGTCGAGATTTTCGCAGCCTGTGAAATGCGGCCGCTTCGCTCTTTCGTTCTGGAAACGAGTTTTCGGCGAGTTGTAGAGCGGTCCCTCCGCAACAGAGTGTTTGTGAAGAGTGGCGGACGGCGTTTCTGTAACATGACTGTTTGCACTTTGGATTGAGTTCGCGTTCCATGGAGAGCCTGGCATGAATCTCTCTCGCGTCGCTGGATCGGTTGCGGTGGTTCTGGTTTCGGTCTTCGCTGTGGACAGTCACGGCCAAAGCGCCGACCTGGCTGCGCGACGGGCGAAGCTGCGCGACGCTCTCGAACAAGAATGGCAGTACAACCTGCGCACCAGTCCGGAATTGGCGACGGGCATTGGCGACCCGCGCTACAACGACCGCTGGAGCGACTACTCGGCCGCCGCACAGGAGCGCCAGACCGCGCACGCGCGCGAGGAAATTCACGTCTTCGAGGCCCTCGACACCGCCGGCTTTCCAGAGCAGGAAGTTCTGAACAAGACACTCATGCTGCGCCAGCTGCGCGAGTCGGTCGAAGGCGCGCGCTTTAAGGATTGGGAGATGCCCGTCGATCAGATGAACGGCATCCAGCTCGGGATTCCGGGAATCATGACGCAGATGCCGCTGAAGACGGTGAAGGATTACGAGAACTACGTTGCGCGGCTGCACGGCATTCCGCAGGTTCTGGACCAGGTGACAGCGGATATGCGCCAGGGGATCGCCGACCATCTGATGCCGCCGCGTTATTTGCTGGAGAAGGTGGCGGTGCAGTCCGAGGACATTGCGACGAAGCCGCTGACCAGCAGTCCGTTTGCGGAGCCGCTGCAGAAAATCCCGAAAGATTTTTCACCGTCGGATACGGCGCGGTTGACGATTGCGATCCAGGGGGGGATTCACAACGAGGTCAACCCGGCCTACGCGAAGTTCGCTGCGTTTGTGAAGAATGAGTACGCTCCGCAGGGCGCACCGATCCTGGCGTATGGGCGTTGCCCGAAGGGGCGGCGCGGTACCGGTTTGCGGTGCGCGAGCAGACCACGACGGATCAGACGCCGGAGCAGATTCATGCGATGGGCGTAAAGCAGGTGGCGGAGATTGAAGCCGACATGCTGAAGCTGGCGCAATCGCTCGGCTATCACGACCTGAAGAGCTTTAACGACCACATACGCAAGGATCCGGATCTGTATGGCAAGTCAGGGCAGCAGTTCTTTGACCTCTACAAGCATTACGCCCTGCAGATGGAAGGCAAACTACCCGACCTCTTCGGTCATCTGCCGAAGACCAGGCTCGAGGTCATTCCCATGGAAACCTACCGCGAACCTTCGGCTCCGCCCGCTGATTACTCGCCCGGCGCCGCCGATGGGAGCCGGCCCGGCTACATCAATGTGAATGAATATGACCCGACACATCGCCTGGTGCTGAACGTCGAAGCCATCGCCTATCACGAAGGGGTTCCCGGGCATCATCTGCAGTTCTCGATTGCGCAGGAGCAGACTGGGGTGCCGGAGTTCAGGAAATTCTCCGATTACAACGCGTATTCCGAAGGGTGGGCGTTTTATTCCGAGCGGCTGGGCAAGGAGGTCGGGTTCTATCAGGATCGTTACAGCGAATATGGCCGGCTAGAGAACGAGATGTGGCGTTCGGTGCGGCTGGTAGTCGACACGGGCGTGCACAGCCAGCATTGGACGCGCCAGCAGATGGTCGACTACTTCCACGACCATACGGCGATGGACGATACGAACATTGCAAGCGAGGTGGATCGCTACATTGCGTGGCCGGGGCAGGCGCTGGCCTACAAGCTGGGCCAGATGAAGATTCTCGAGTTGCGTGAGCGCGCAAAGCGCGAGCTGGGCGCGAAGTTCGACATCCGCAGCTTTCACGACGCGGTGTTGAGCCAGGGAGCGCTACCGCTGGATGTGCTGGACGCGCAGATCACGAAGTGGATCGCGGAGCAGGAGCGGCCGCGGTAGGCGCGGAGAGCTGCTCGCGTGATTTCAGAAGGTTTGTTTCATTCGGGAAGATGTGTTGGGATGATGGTGAGTCCGGGAGCCCTTCTTTTTGCGCGTTTCGCTCTTCGTCACCTGCTATAACGACACGCTGTTTCCTGCGACGGGGCAGGCGGTGGTGCGGCTGCTGGAGCGGCTGGGGCACGCGGTGGAGTTTGACCCGGAGCAGACCTGCTGCGGGCAGATGCATTACAACACCGGCTACCAGACGGAAGCCATGCCACTGCTGCGGCGGTTCGTGGAGATTTATCAAGATGCCGAGGCGGTGTGCGTGCCGTCGTCGTCGTGCGTGGCGATGATTCGGGATCATTATCCGAAGATGGCGGCGGAACAGTCGGATCCGGGATTGATTCGGGCCGTGGATGAGCTGCTGCCGCGGGTCTATGAGCTGACCGAGTTGCTGGTGAATCGGTTCGGGGTCGAAGACGTCGGCGCGTATTTTCCGCATCGCGTGACGTATCACGCGAGCTGCCACTCGCTGCGCAGTCTGCATCTTGGAGATGTGCCGTTGCGGTTGTTACGGAAGGTGCGGGGGATCGACCTTGTCGATCTGCCGAATATCGACCGCTGTTGTGGCTTTGGGGGCACGTTCGCGATCAAGATGGGCGATGTTTCGGCGGCGATGCTGGCGGAGAAGATGAAGGATGTGGAGAACACGGGCGCTGAAGTGATCACGGCAGTCGATACTTCGTGCCTGATGCACATCTTCGGAGGGCTCCATCGGCAGCGGGCGGGCGTGCGGATGGCGCACATTGCGGAAATCCTGGCGCCGACGGAGAGCAATGTCGTGGGAGAGACCCGCGCATGACGATCCGCGTCAACGAGACCGAGAACGCTCCGTCCTTCCAGAAGGCCGCCCTGCCGCTGCTGGAAGATGCGCAGCTCAGAAAGAATGTGCGCCATGCCACCGATGTGATCACGCACAAGCGCGGGATTGTGGTGGGAGAAACGCCGGACTGGCAGGAGCTGCGGAGCGCGGGCAGCGCGATCAAGGCGCACACGCTGCGCTATTTGGACGAATACCTCGTGCAATTTGAGAAGGCCTGCACGGCTGCGGGCGGCCACGTGCACTGGGCCAGCGATGCGGATGAGGCGAATCGCATCATCGTGGGCCTCGTGAAACAATACTCACCCCAACACGCCAACGACAGGCGCGCTGGGGACCCCGAGTACGGCGGCAACGAGGTTATCAAGATCAAGACGATGACTTCGGAAGAGATTGGGCTGAACGAAGCACTGGAGCGGGAAGGCATTCGCGCGCATGAGACCGATCTGGCTGAGGTGATCGTCCAGCTGGGCGGCGACAAGTCCTCACACATTGTGGCGCCGGCCGTCCACAAGAACCGCAGCCAGGTGCGCCAGATTTTCCGCGAGAAGATGAACCTGCCCGACCTGACCGATGATCCGGAGGAGCTGACGGCGGCGGCGCGGCGCTATTTGCGCGAGAAATTTCTGCGGGTCAAAGTGGGGATCTGCGGCGCGAATTTTCTGGTCGCCGATAACGGCAGCGTCTGCATCGTCGAGTCGGAGGGGAACGGGCGGATGTGCCTGACGCTGCCTAACGTCCTCATCTCCATCGCCGGCATTGAGAAGACGATTCCGCGGTTTGAGGACCTGGAAGTATTTCTGCAGTTACTGCCACGCTCCGCCACCGGCGAGCGCATGAATCCATACAACTCAGTGTGGACCGGGGTTCGCGCGGGCGATGGCCCACAGCACTTCCACGTGGTTCTGCTCGATAACGGCCGCACCGGGATTCTGGCTGATAAGGAGGGCCGCCAGACGCTGCAGTGCATCCGCTGCGGAGCGTGCCTGAACACCTGCCCTGTGTATCGGCAGACCGGAGGCCACGCCTACGGATCGAGCTACTCGGGGCCGATCGGCGCGATTGTGACACCGCAGTTGTTACAAATGCGACAGGCGCAGTCGCTGCCCTACGCGTCGTCGCTGTGCGGGGCATGCTATGAAGTCTGCCCGGTGAAAATCAATATTCCCGAAGTGCTGATCCATCTGCGCGGCCGGGTTGTTCGCGAACAGAAATCCGCGCTCGACCCGGAAGCTGTGGCGATGAAAACCGCCGCCATGGTCTTCACCAGTCGCAGACGATTTGAAGCGGCACAGCGCCTCGGCCGCATCGGTCAGTGGCCGCTGGTGTCGCACGGCTGGTTCCGCAACCTGCCGGGGATGCTGGGCAATTGGACACGGGTCCGCGACCTGCGCGAGCTGCCGCAGCAGACGTTTCGGCAATGGTGGAAAGAGCGGGCGAAACAGAAGCCGCAAAATGCCGGCCCTGCAGTCCCCCTGCGTTCCGCACGCAGGATCGCTCAGGATGTCGGCCATGACTAACGCCCGCGCGGCGATGCTCGATCGCATCCGGTCCGGCCTGGCCGGCGACGAACGCGTCGAACGCACCGCCGACTATGACAACATTCCCCGAATCTACATCCGCGACGGACAGCTCGACGAAGACGCGCGGCTGCATCTCTTTCTCGAACGTCTGCGCGACTACGACACGCACGTCGTCCAGACCACCGGGGCTTCCCTGCCCCGGACCATCGCGACGGTTTTGCGCAAACATCGCGAGAAGAACGTGATCGCCGCCGATGGGCTGCCTGCGGAAATGCTGCCACAGGATTTTGTTTTCATTCCCGAGCGCGCTGCCAGCCTCGATGACCTGAACGCCTGCGACGGCATCGTGACCACATGCAGCGTGGCCATTGCGTTTACGGGAAGCATCGTTCTGACCCATGGTCTGGGCGAAGGAGCGCGGCGACTGAGCCTGGTTCCGGATCGGCATCTCTGCATCGTTCGCGCCGAGCAGGTCGTCGAAACCGTGCCCGAAGCCTTCAGCCGGCTCGCAGAATGCGCGACACAGCCGATCACTTTTATCTCGGGTCCATCGGCCACTGCCGACATTGAAATGACCCGTATTCGAGGCGTCCATGGGCCGCGATTTCTGGACGTGGTGCTGGTGCGGTGAGCGCGGAGGAGCCTGGGAAGCGCCGGGCCCAAGCGGAAGGAGCAGGACGGTAACGCACCATTTCTGATGCAACCGGTAACGTCGGTACTGTGCGGCAAACTTTGGTGTAACGCCTGTATTCCGTGTCACATGCCAAAGCATGAATAGCCTGTTATGCTTTCTGGTTCCCGTGGTACAGTTCCTGAGCGCGCTCGGGGTACCGGACGCGGAGAGCTTAAACCAACTTTCGTGGAGGGTGTGTGTCGGGTAACGCCTGGGTATGGTTTTTCGTTGCAGTGAGCGGTTTGACGCTCATGGCAACCTGGTTATTCACAAGAGAAGTCCTCAGTGCCGAGACCGGCACGCCAGCCATGCAGCGGACAGCTGCCGCCATCAAGGAAGGCTCCATGTCATTTTTGAAGCGCCAATACAAGACGATCGCGGCCCTGATGGGCCTGCTGCTGCCCACGCTCGCTTACGCGCAGACGGAACACGCGGGCGGAGGTGAAGCGAATCTGACGCTGCCGGATTTGCGGTCGGTGAATTTCTTCGGAATGACCGGACATGCCCTGCTGGAGTGGGGTTTGCTGTTCTGCGTGGGCGGCCTGTTGTTTGGGCTGGTGATCTATGTGCAGTTGAAGAACCTGCCGGTTCATCGCACCATGCGCGAGATCTCCGAAATGATCTATGAGACCTGCAAAACGTACCTGGTGACGCAGGGCAAGTTCATTCTTTTGCTTTGGGCATTCATCGCGGTCATTATCGCGCTGTACTTCGGCTATCTCGCGCCGGTGCCGGGGAAACCGATTGCGCTGACGCTGCCGATTATTTTGGGGTTCAGCCTGGTGGGCATCGCGGGCAGCTACGGGGTGGCGTGGTTCGGTATTCGTGTCAACACTTTTGCGAACTCGCGGACGGCATTCGCCGGATTGCGCGGCAAACCGTATCCCGTGTATGCGATTCCGCTGAAATCCGGTATGAGCATCGGCATGTTGCTGATCTCGGTCGAGCTGCTCATCATGCTCTTCATCCTTCTGTTCATCCCGGCCGATTATGCGGGCCCTTGTTTCATCGGCTTCGCGATTGGCGAATCGCTAGGCGCCGCGGCTCTGCGTATTGCCGGAGGTATTTTCACCAAGATCGCCGACATTGGCGCCGACCTGATGAAGATCGTCTTCAAGATTAAGGAAGACGATGCGCGCAACCCTGGTGTGATCGCAGACTGCACGGGCGACAACGCGGGCGACTCGGTTGGGCCGAGCGCGGACGGTTTCGAAACCTACGGTGTGACCGGCGTGGCCCTGATCACCTTTATTTTGCTGGCGGTCAAGAGTCCCACGACGCAGGTAGAACTGCTGGTGTGGATCTTCGTCATGCGCGTATTCATGCTGCTCTCCAGCGCGGGGGCATATTTTCTCAATGGCGCGATAGCGCACGCCAAATATGCGGACTCCGATAATATGGATTTTGAGACGCCATTGACTTCCCTGGTCTGGATCACGTCGATCATTTCGATCATCGTGACCTACATCGTCTCTTACCTGATGATCCCTGCACTCGGTGACGGAACGCTGTGGTGGAAGCTGGCTTCGATCATCTCGTGCGGAACATTGGCGGGCGCGATCATCCCCGAACTGGTGAAGGTTTTCACTTCGACCAAATCGGCACACGTGAAAGAAGTGGTGAAATCCGCGCAGGAAGGCGGAGCCTCCCTGGGGATCCTTTCAGGATTTGTAGCCGGCAATTTTTCAGCTTACTGGCTGGGATTGTGCATGGTCGCACTGATGGGACTGGGTTACTACTTCACGCTGGGTCTATCCATGGCAACGCTGATGCAGGCGCCGGCGGTCTTTGCCTTTGGCCTCGTGGCGTTCGGCTTCCTTGGCATGGGTCCAGTCACGATTGCGGTCGATTCTTACGGACCGGTGACCGACAACGCTCAATCCGTCTACGAATTGTCGCTGATCGAAAACGTTCCGAACATCGAAGCTGAGCTGAAGAGAGACTTCAACATCGACGTGAAGTTCGAACGCGCAAAACACCTGCTGGAGGCCAACGATGGCGCCGGCAATACCTTCAAGGCTTCGGCCAAACCGGTGCTGATCGGCACTGCGGTCGTCGGCGCAACCACGATGATCTTCTCCATCATCATGGCGCTGACCGGCGGACTCACCCATGATGTACAGAACCTCTCTCTGCTGCACGCACCCTTCATGCTCGGCTTGATCACCGGTGGGGCGATGATCTACTGGTTCACGGGCGCTTCCACACAGGCGGTCACCACCGGAGCTTACCGTGCGGTCGAGTTCATCAAGGCGCACATCAAACTGGAAGGCGTGGAGAAGGCGTCGGTCACGGACAGTAAGAAGGTGGTGGAAATCTGCACCAAGTACGCGCAGAAGGGGATGTTCAACATTTTCCTCGCCGTGTTCTTCGCTACCCTTGCCTTTGCCTTTGTTGAGCCGTTCTTCTTTATCGGCTATCTCATCTCGATTGCGATCTTCGGGCTGTACCAGGCGATCTTTATGGCGAATGCCGGCGGCGCCTGGGACAACGCGAAGAAGGTGGTTGAGGTGGACATGAAACAGAAAGGGACACCTCTGCACGACGCAACCGTAATCGGGGACACTGTGGGCGATCCGTTCAAAGACACCTCGTCGGTGGCGATGAATCCGGTCATCAAGTTCACCACTCTGTTCGGATTGCTGGCTGTCGAGCTTGCCGTGACGCTCAATGCGAACAATCCTGTGCTCACGCGGACGCTGGCAGTCCTGTTCTTCCTCGTGTCGGTGTTCTTCGTTTGGAAATCGTTCTATGGAATGAGGATTGAGTCCAAAGCAAGCAACTGATCGCGCTAAGGTCTTCGCGTAAAGACGTCTGTTTGGAGCTGTGGACAAAATGCCCAGAGCTCCAGATGTTTTACGACGGGCTTTTATTGTTGCGCCAAAGGCACATCCACCTGGGCGGCCAATCCCCGGTCCTTGGTACTCTCAAGAAGTGATTAAAGGCATTACCTTCATTCGCCCCGTGGGCTCCCCGGCGGACTTTAATGAACTGGTGAGCTTCTTTGCCGCGCTCGGCTTTGAGCCGGGCCGCGGCTGGGACGAGCCACCCCAACAACCAGGCGCAGCCAGCCGCGGACGTCCTTTTCTGGCTCCGCTGGGCAATCTTGAATTCGTCGATGGTGCGCTTCCCACGCTGAATACCGATCTGCTGGTCGAAGTCACCGCAATCGATGCGGTGCACCACGTCGCCCGCGAATGGCTCGCAAAGCGCTCCGGGGCCGACACCGGGAAGGTTGGCATCACCTCCATCGAGGAGACGCACTGGAAATCGCGCCTCTTCACCGTTCAGCCGATTGCGGGCTTTTTCGTGGCGTTCTGGGAACATCAGGAGGCGCTTCGCGGCAAAGCCGTCGCGCTGGAAGGCGATCTGAGCGCCCACGAAATGAGCTTCGCTATCGTCGTCGCGCGCTGGAACGCGGTTATCACTGACCGCCTGCTTCAGGGCGCGCTCGACGCACTTCTCCGCAGCGGCGCGCGGCGCGAACACATCGAGATAGCCCGCGTCCCTGGGTCCTGGGAGATTCCAGGCGCCGCCCGCAAGCTGGCTGAGTCTCGCAGATTCGACGCTATCATCACGCTCGGCTGCCTCATTCGCGGCGAGACCGCGCACTACGAAGCTATCTACAACGAAGTGGCCCGCGGCATCGGCCAGTCGCAGCAGGACACCGGCGTGCCACATGCTTTCGGCGTCCTCACCTGCGAAACGCTGGAGCAGGCGCTGGATCGGGCCGGCCTGAAGAGCGGCAATAAAGGATTCGAGGCTGCGGCTGCCGCGATCGAGATGGCGTCCCTGCATCGGAAGATCGACGCAAAACCGGCGGAGCAGCGGGCATGACACTCGTGGGCAAGCGCCGCAAATCCCGCGAACTCGCCATGCAGATGCTTTTCCAGGGCGACGTCGGGCGGCAGAATCCCGACGAGGTGCGGAAAACATTCTGGCAGGCACGCGAGGAAGTGGACGACAGCACGCGCGGCTTCGCTGAGGACCTTTTCCGTGTTGCTACAGCGCGGGAATCGGAAATTAACGCACTCCTTGAGCAGCACTCGAAAAACTGGCGGCTGAACCGGATGCCGGCCGTCGACCGGAATTTGTTGCGCATGGCAGTGGCGGAACTGCTGGGTTTTCCGGGTACGCCAGCGCCCATCGTGATCGATGAAGCACTCGAAATCGCGCGCCGCTATTCGGCTCCCGAGTCCGCAGATTTTCTTAACGGCGTGCTCGACGCCATCGCAAAGAGCCGCACCTGAAGACAATGCGACCGGCGAGGCGAGAAGAGCATCCGTAGTCCTGAAAGCGCACCATGAAACTTCTAGCCTGGCTGCTCGAAACCTTCATCGCGACCTTCGGCATCACCCGGCCGCGGCCGGAGCAGGAGCGCACCGCTCAAATCGTCATCGGAGGGTTCCTGCTCGCGATCATCCTCGTGGTTGCCTCGACGATCGCATTCCTGCTCTTTGAGATTCACGCCAGGCATTGATAGGCCCGATGTGCCGGTGACCGCGAAGGATCCCACGCAAAGCTGGTGACCCCGGGAAGACTCGAACTTCCGACACGCAGTTTAGGAAACTGCTGCTCTATCCACCTGAGCTACGGGGCCACTTGATGCAATCCATTTCCATGGAGAGACTGTGACGATTATCTGAATTCCCTTCAGACCTCGCACAACGCATCGCGATGAGCTGCGCCTTCTCATTCTACCTGGCACGGCATTCCAGTTGCCGATGCGTCCGTTCCTGCACTGCTCAGAATTGCCTTCAGCAAAAACGGCGCGTCTTACCCGGCTTCGTCCGTTGTATACATTTCCTGCTCCGCCGTCTAAGATTGCTTGTCGCAATATGGCCTGTGATGCCACTCGGGAGGCCGCCCCCCAATTCACCCCCTGTTAACGCTCAACCGGATTACGCACGAGCGATATTCGGTATACCCCCCGAGCAGGCAGGTCCGCGGCGCAACGGCCGTAGCAGTCACCCGCTTCCCAGGCATTCCGGTTCCCGAATCTGCCCGATTCAGCGCCTCCATTTCCTTCGGATTGACGCCTCATTTTCAATTGGTTCTTGACAATGCATACAATTTCCAATACAAACTAAAACTCAACTCGAATAGTCAGGGACACCTGTGCTCCCCATGAGTTCAGTCCTTTTGCTATCCAATCGGGTCCCGTAACAAATGCCCAGTGGAGTCGTGTACCCGGATCTCAGACCATAGAACTCCCCGGACGGGAAAACGTTTCACCAATTACAGGAGGTCAGTTCAATGAGCACCTGCTTCATACGGCGAATTCTTCCCACCCTGGCCATGCTGGGAGCCATCCTCGCGCTTCCCTCGTTCCAGGCTCATGCGCAGTCCGGCACGCAGGGCCAGGTGGTCGTCACCGTCGAAGACTCAACCGGTGCCGTCGTGCCCGGCGCCACCCTCACGCTCGTCGAGCGCCAGACGAACGACACCTTTGCCGCGAAGACGAACGCCAGTGGCGACTATACCTTCGTGGCCCTGCCCATCGGTGTTTATAGCCTCACCATCGGCCGTTCAGGATACGCCACCAAGGCCTATTCCGATGTTGTCGTCCAAGCAGCCCAGGTCACTGATCTCAGGGCGCAACTCACCGTCGGCAGCACCACCCAGACGGTACAGGTTTCGGGTCAGACCTCTCCCGTGATTGACACCTCATCCAACGCCATCGGCACTGTGATCGATACGAAGCAGATCCAGGACCTGCCGCTCAATGGCCGTGACATCACGGCTCTGTCAGAAATTGTGCCCGGATACAGCGGCCAGAACGGCGAGGGGACGTTCAACGGCCTGCCCATCACGGATCAGGGCAGCAACATTGACGGCATGGTCGGCAACTCGCAGCGCATGAAATTCGACAGTAATATCGAGCCGGCCGTACAACCCCGTCTTGAAAACATCGAGCAGATGAGTGTGCAGACCGACCAGCTAAGCCTCGATTCTGGTTTCGGGCAGGCCACCACCCAGGTCAATTTCGTTGGGCGTCGTGGCAACAACCAGTTCCATGGATCTGCCTATGAGGACTTCCGCAACAGCGGGCTCAACGCCAACACCTGGTACAACAATGCGGTGGGAGAGGGTAAGAACAAGCTCATCCTGAACGATTTCGGCGCCAGCGTCGGCGGTCCCATCCTGCATGACAAGCTGTTCTTCTTCGGCACCTTCGCCATGAGTAAGCAGCCGGGCAGTTCTACCGCTACCAACGATGTCTTCACCAGCGCCGCTCAGTCCGGCACTTTCACCTATGGAAACAACAATACCGTTAACCTTTTGACCATTGCGCAGAACCATGGTCTCCCGTCGACGGTGAATGCCGAAGTTGCGAAGCAGTTTGCGGCGATCAACTCAGCCGTCGGCTCCGGCAAAATCGCGGGGACCTCCGATCCCAACTACAACCAGGTTGCCTTTCTCAACTCTTCGCCCACGACGAATTACTTTCCGGTGGGCCGCATTGACTACAACGCTTCGCAGAAGGCCAGGATGTACCTGTCCTTCATGTACACGCAGAACAATCAGCCCGGCGCTACCGCGCCTACCTTTCCCGGCAGCGGTTTTGCCAACCAGCAGGCGGGTAACCAGACGAAGAACTTTATTTCTTCCTATGGTTTCGATTACGTCTTTTCGCCGCGGCTGCTGAACCAGTTCAAGGCGGGGTTTCTCTACGATGTCACGCTCTACGCATACAACGCGGCGCCGCTGTATGCGACCGAGCCAACTGTGTTCTGGCAATATCCCGGTGCGAATGGCAGCATGTCCGGGCAGGTCTACCAGGCGCCGATCAACACCTATTACCCCGTCTGGGACTTCTCGGATTCCGTGACGCTGCAGCGCGGAAAGCACACGTTCCAGGCCGGCGTTTCCTGGTACAAAGAGCAGGATCATTACTGGAATGCGCCGGGTGGTTTCTATCAGTATTATCTCGGCCTGGCACCGGGCGATCCCGCAAACAACGCCTTCACCAACTCCGGAGGCAATCCAACGCTGCCCGGGGCCAGCAATGCCGATTTGCAGAGGGCAGATTCACTGTACGCGATCCTGACGGGCAGGCTCGGCGCCGGAGGAGGCCCTAACGAGAATGCTTCCGTCAGCGGAGAAAACTCTTATAACATCAAGACGAAGCAATACGCCCAAACCGGCACGATGAGCGAATATCCGCTGGACGAGGCATCCTCGGCATGGAGCCTGTTCGGTGAAGATTCCTGGCGGATAACTCCGACCCTAACCCTTAACTACGGGCTGCGCTGGGATATTTACAGTCCCGAGACGGATCTCACCGGCCAATATCATTCCGCGGATGAGTCTGCCATTTATGGCCCCACCGCGGTGGGTGATCTGTTCGATCCTGGCTCACTGAAGGGGGATCTGAATCCGGTTATCGCCGTTCATACGGCGCCATACGCGCCCTTTAGGGTAACGCCGCAGCCCGCCTTCGGGTTCGCGTGGAATCCGCATGTCACCGACGGCCCTCTGAAGGGCATTTTTGGCGGGGATAAAACGGTGATCCGCGGCGGCTATGCACTGCGTCGCTTCAGCCAGCCCTATCAGTACTTCTGGGACTATGCCACTGACTATGGCGAGTTTTATTACCAGCAGTTCAACCTTATTCCGAACAATACCGGACAGCAGGGGACGTACGCTCCCGGTAGCCTCTCGCTCGGCGACGCAGTGCCCGCACCTATTCTGTCGCCCGCGGCCTACCAGGCGTCGGCACCCGAGTCTGAGTTCACCTATGAGGGTGGACCAGGGGTCAACGGCATCGAGCCCAACCTCAAGCAACCCTACGCTCAATCCTGGAACTTCGGTATCCAGCGCGGCATCGGTCGCTCCATGGCGATCGAGGTCCGCTACAACGGCAATCGCACTATCCACAACTGGATTGGCGTCGATCCTAACGAAGTGAATGTCTTTGAAAATGGATTCCTGAAAGACTTCAAAAACGCTCAGGCGAACCTGACTGCATCGGGGGGCAATTCCTTCTCCAGCAGCTATGGAAACCCGACACCGATTCTTGATGCAGCCTTCGGCGGCGCGGGTGCTGCCGATTATACGAACACGCAGTTCATCAATTACCTCAATACCGGCGCAGTGGGATCGTTCGCCAGCACCCTTGCCGGCACTAACGGAGACGTACCGTTCTTCTGCAATTTGGTCGGCGCCAGCTTCTCGCCCTGCGCCACGAACGCGGGCTATACCGGTGCGGGCGCGGGCTATCCTATTAACTTCTTCCAGGCCAATCCCTACACCGGCGGTTCTTCCAGCGGGGAGATGGTCTCCGCCGGCTACTCCAATTACAACGGCCTGCAGGTCGATCTTCGCCAGGGATCCTGGCACGGTCTGCAGTACGACACGAACTACACATTCAGCCACAGTCTCGGCGTTTCGGGAAGCAATTCGTGGACCGGCTCCTACAACGCCTTCACTCTGCGCAATCTACGACAGAGCTACGGACCCACCATGTTCGACATCCGCAATGTCCTGCATGCCAACGGCACCTACGATCTTCCGGTCGGCAAGGGGCGACCGTATCTGTCCAACAACCGAGTCCTGGACGCTGTTGTCGGCGGATTCACGGTGGGAACGATTGTGACGTGGCAGAGCGGCGCGCCGGCGATGATGGCAGGCGGGTACGACACCTTCAATGACATCGGGGATGGCGGCGTTCAGTTGCACGGAGTTACTACGAGTCAGCTGCAGAGCGCCATCGGTGTTCACGAGGTTCCAGGCCAGCCATACGCCAATCTGATCGATCCGAAATACCTGGTCAGCACATCGGGCGGCGGTGCTAACCCCAGTTACATCACGCCTAACATCACGCCTGGAACTTTCGGCCTGCATCCCTACATCCATGGGCCACGACAGTTCTTCCAGGATATGGAGTTGACCAAGCGGTTCCCCATCCACGAGGCGCTGAACTTTAACCTCCAGGCTTCATTCATCAATCTCTGGAACCATCCAGTCTTCGGAAATGCTGACGGCTACGGGTCGAACATTGCCGGATTTCCCTCGAATTTCGATTCCGGAATTCAGGACTATAGCTTCGGCGAGGGCTCTCCCACCAACGAAAATGCCGTATCGACCATTCCAGGCTTTGGACGAATCATCGAAATGCGTGGCACCTTCACTTTCTAACTTGAGCCTCCCGGCCGGACGCCCTCGTGGCGTCCGGCCTTTTCTTTTTGTATGTCCTTGCATAAGAAGCGGCGCCAAAGTATCTCCGGCGCCACCTGCTGTAAACGAGATAGAGAACGATCGGTATTACACTGTGGAAGACATCCAGACCTTCGACTCAATCTTTCGCTCCCGCCACGCCCTGTGACCAGCACTCGCCGGAGGGTTGGTTGAGCCGAGAGGCTTCGCTGTTGCGGCCGCATTCGATGCCCCCGGAGCGTAGTTCACTGAAGCATCGCCCGCGGTTTCGACATGTGGCGGTTCTACGCGATTCATGCGGGCGAAGTTTGGTATCGCCAGCATCGGCGTGCCATCCTGCCAGGTTCCAGTGATCACAACCACGCCGCCCAGCAGATCAGGCCGCCACTCGGCTTTCAGGGGCGTGCTGCTCAGTGGTTGATCCAGGTTATGCTGATCCGCGACCTCGACGTTGTAAATCAGCGGCCCGTAGCGCAAGGCAAGCAGATTGGTATCGGCCTTGATGCGCGGGTCGGCGGCCACGCGCTGGGGTTCCATGGGGAGCTCGAGTTCGATCACGTCGCCCGCGTGCCAGCGGCGCGTGATCACGGCATAGCTCTTTTCGATATGAACCGGCACGGGATGGCCATTCACGGATAAGCGCTTCAATCCGCTCACCGCGGGCGTTTCGGTGTACAGCTTGCTGGTCGACCGGTTCGGAACGCGCACGTGGACGGAAAAAGTTTTCGGCTCGTCCGGGCGGAGTGTGATGGCCACCGCGCCACTCCACGGATAATCAGTTTTCTGTACGACCTGGACATCGGTACCGGCAATCTTACCGACATTCACGCGGCTGCCGATGAACAGATTGACGTGCAGGGCCTCAGGTCCCTTGGTGTAACTCCATGTAGGAACCATCAGCAGCGTGCGAGGAATATTGCCGACGCAGCACGGGCACACGTGCCATGGCGTTCGCAGCGTATTGACCAACGGGTTGGTGTAGCAGAAATTCTGGCCTTTGAGATCCACCGCGCCCATCAGGGCGTTATACATCGTCTGCTCATAAAGATCTGCATAGCGAGCATCGTGGTAGGCCAGGTTGAGCTTGTATTGGAAGAAGATGAGTCCGCAGCTGGAGCAGGACTCGCAGTACGCTTCGTTGCGCAGGGAGTAGTTAGGGCCAAATCCCTCTGAGGTTTCACCGCTGCCAATGCCGCCGGTCAGGTAGAGCTTCCGGTTCACCATATTGTCCCAAAGCGAAATCACGGCGCTTTGGTAGTCGCGATCGCCGGTCTCGGCAGCGATATCGGCCATACCGGAGTAAAAGTAAGTGGCCCGCACAGCGTGTCCAACCGCTTCATACTGGCGCACTGGCGGCAGATGGCTCTGGTCATATTCCTGTCCGCCAAGGCGTGAGTCGAGCAGAAATTTGGCCAGCACAATGTACGAATCGCCGCGGCCATTGCCTTCCATATCGTTCACGAAGCGGCCGAAGCGCACCAGAGCCTGTTCCATTTCCTGGTGCCCGTCGAACCAGTCTTTCTTGCCTGGACCGATGTTAGCCACCCAGCAGTCAGCCAACTTTTTGGCGGCGTTGTAGAGCCTCAGGTCCTCGCCATCGGTCAGCGTGTAGTGGTTGATCGCGGACTCAATGAAGTAGCCGGAGACATAGCCCTCGTGATTGCCGCGATGCTCCGGAGACCACCGTTCCGGCCAGCGGCGCCGGTCAGCCAGCGTATAGGCGGTCTGCAAATATCCATCCGGCTGCTGAGCTGCCAGGATGATGGGGATCCATTTTTCCAGAGTCGCTTTCATCTGTTCCTGAGCGGCGATAATATCGGCATCGCCTTGCGGGTCCACCATGAGCGCAATGCACATGGATTCGACCGTCTGGTGAACCCAGGCATTGGAGAAGACGTAACCCTTGTGACGCTCATGAGGCTCGCCGCGCAGGGCCTTCGCGGCCTCAATAAAGTTATCGAGGCCGCCCTGTCCCTGGGCCAGGTCGGTGCGCTCGCACTGGGCAGCACAGTGGGGAATCCAGCTTACGATCAGCGTTTTGGCGCGCTCGTTCCAAAGCGGGTTATCGATGGCGTACCGCGTGGTGTAGACCACGTTCAGCCGCTCTTTGGGCGGGCCTGGCTCGGCCTGGACGATGAGGGTGGAGGAGGTATTTTCCTTGTCCCCCACCGCCGTCAGCTTCAGAACGTATTCCCCGGACTCAGAAAACGTAGCTGTGGTATCCGTCATCGTGGAGTCGGCAAAGGTGACCCGTCCGGGGCCAGACTCCTTGCTCCAGCGCACGCGATTCTCCGCGCCGTCCACCAGCCAGTCGGCTTTTCCTGCCAGCCAGGTTTTGCCACCGAGCACCACCGCCCGATCAATGCCTGCATTCACCGCGGGAGGAAAGAGCGGCACAGGACCCGTGCTGTAGACCTTCCACTCCAGGATGCCTGGCGAAAGCTTTCCATCCGAGGTCAGTTCGAGCCTCAGCCTGGAAGTTGTCACCTTATCAAAGGTCGTGCTGTTGAATTGGTTGGACGCCGTTCCCTGACCCTGAGGATTCGCAACCGGAACATACTCTGACCCGTTCCAGTAAAGGATGCGATAAGCGGCTGGCGCTCCAACGCCCGCGCCGTCGATCCACCAGTAGAGATCCACCTTGTTTGTGGTCACGGGCGTGGTCCACGCGTACTCCACCCACTGTGGATCGAGCCTGGGCCACGTTCCAAAAGAGCCGCTGCGATTGTCGTTGGACGCTTCCGGAGCCACGCCATCGTTTAGCGCCGAAAGTTTCGTGTCTCCGGAGATGTAGAGCGACGAAGCGCTGGCAACCTTGGCCAAATTGACGACCGTGGTGTTCGGGCTCTCCTCTGCCCAGCCGGTTCGCTGGTGCATCGCTGAGAGCAGCGCAGTACCGGCAGCGCCGGCAAGAAAGGTTCGCCGGTTCACCATTCCTTTTTCGGGGGTTCCGACCTTACAGGTTTCGGACGCGGTTTCCGAGGCAATGGGGCGGATCGGGACTTCAGCCGGCGCGTTCGCCTGGGGAACAGAAGTGGAATGCTTCATGATTCATCCTCAAAGTTCAGAACGCCGCACAACGGGCTCTGGGTTTTGCTGTTATGTAGGTATACGAAAATGTACGCACAATTGTCGATCACGCAACGGGAAAATCTGGGGAATATGCTCGCTGAACCTCAGTTTGACTCGGCATGGTCCGATCCCATTCGGACTTGCTTGCCTGATTGCGCCGAGTTTTGCCACGATGGATCGCCAGGCGAGCACGTGGGTATGATTGAATACCTACTTGTATACGGTAGGTCGATCGAGGTAGCCGATGACTGCGAACCGTCGTGAGTTCCTGCTGGGGGCTGCCACTCTTGCGGCCGGCACTTCCCTTCCTTCGTTTGTCCTGGCTCATGACAGTGCCGAGACATCCCTGGCACAAACAGCTAATTCCACTTTTCCGTTCCAGCTCGAGTTCGACGGAGCGGCACTTACGAGTCTCCGCTTCGCCGGAGATGCCTTCCCAACAAACTACATTGCAACTGGTCAGAAACTCGATCATATCGAAATTGCATGGCGGCGCCCGAACGGCCCCTGGCAGAAATTTCACTCGGCGGAGGCCGCGGCGTCCGCAGACTCCGCGGGTATGTATCAGGCGCAGGACGATCGCAGCGTAGCGCTGACGGTGGCCGTTCGCCTCGAGCCCCGGAACAGTGTGCTCCGCTGGACTGTTGACCTGTCTAACAGCTCTTCCGATCCGATCGAGATCGGCGATCTGGCTCTTCCTCTGCCCATGCATTCCAGCTTCAACGGCAAAGAGCCACCGACTGCATCTGTCCTTAAACACAGCTTCGTTTCCGGACACGGCTCCTTCTTGTTCTGGATGCGCTCGAACAGTGTCGGCCCGTATCTGGTGATGACGCCGGAGCGCAACACGGCTCTGGAATATTGGGACCATGTATCACCTGCGAAAGGGCGAGCGCCCGGCGTTTCGGGCCTATGTGCATTCGGCGGCTGCAGGAGAAGCCGTGCAGGCAACCGGAGGGCGCTGGCGTCAGCCGCGAACGAGCGTTACCCTGGCGCCCGCTGGCAAGGCCAGGTATGCGTTCCAACTAACCTAGGCGCCGGACTATGCGGGCGTAAGGCAGCGGCTGGTGGACGCAGGCGGGATCGATGTCGAGGTTGCGCCCGGCATGACGGTGCCGACTGATTTGTTCACCTGCCTTGCCATCCGGTCGCATGATCCCATCGAGAACATCGTTGCCGAACATCCAGGACAGACGAAGATTGAGTCACTCGGCGAGAGGGAGGGACGCAGCCTTTACCGTGTGAAATTTGCCCGGCTGGGCGAGAACCTGCTCACCGTAAACCACGGTGCTGGCCGCAGCACGCGACTGGAGTTCTTTGCCTCCGAGCCGCTGGAGACACTCATCCACAAACGCGCCGCCTTTATCGCGAAGCATCGGGTCCGCGATGCGGATAAGTGGTACAACGGTCTGCTTGCGGAATGGAATATGGACTCCCAGGTCCAACTGGGGCCGGATAACTACGACCGCATCAAGGGATGGCGCATATATGAAGTAACCTGCGATGATCCGGGCCTGAGTAAGCCAGCCTACCTTGCCAGCAAGAATGCTGAATTTCCCAACCCGGACGAAGTAGAAGCGCTGGACTACTATATCGAGCACCTTGTCGGGGGCGGTTTGCAGCGCACGACGGAAGAGACGGATAGCTACGGCATCTACGGTATCCCGGACTGGAAGCAGAATCGCGACAGCAGCGATCCCGGAAACAAGGGCCAGCGTCACATCTGGCGCTGTTACGACTACCCACACATAATCGTCATGTACTTCAGCATGTACCGAATTGCCCGCGACTACCCAGGGATGAAGATGAAGCTCGACCGGGCGGCCTATCTCGAACGCGCCTATGGCACGGCGCTCGGCATGTTTACCATTCCTATGGGAGTAACTGGCTGGTCCGCATACGAGACGGGCTTTTATAACGAGGTGGTCATTCCCCAGCTCATTGAAGAACTGGATCAGGTCGGCAAACACGCCGAGGCCGCACAGTTACGCACCCATTGGGAGAAGAAGGTGACCTTCTTCGTCAGCGGCACCCCAAACCTGTTTGGATCGGAGTATGCCTTTGACTCCACCGGCTTCGAGTCGACCCAGGCGATTGCGCGTTATGCCCTCGATCGCCCGATGACACAGGGCATTACTGCGGAGGCAGCCACGAAGTTCGCCGCCACGCAGGTTCGGGCCAATCTTTCTTTGCCGTGGCATCATCGAGAAAGCATATTACTACTACGGCAGCGACTATCGCGGCGGTGCCGGCGACGCCTTCACTCTCTCGTATATGTCGCCGATGGGCGGATGGGGTGTGCTGAATCATGCGCTGTACGATCGCCGGGAGCCAGACGCTACGATTCGCCTCGGATACGCATCGTTTCTCAGCGCGTGGTCCCTGATGAATACAGGCACGCGCGAGTCCGGCTTCGGCTACTGGTTTCCGGGCGAGGCCAACGATGGCGGCACCGGCGGCGGATTCGAGCCGGCTGCTTATGGCATGACCTGGCTCGGCCAGCCCCACCACCGCGGCCCCTGGTATTACTCCTCGGAAACGGACATGGGTTACTGTTGAGCGCTCAGGACCGCTGCGACCATCGTTGCGGACGATCCTGTCTTTGGGCTCTTCTGCTTTGGTGGGCAGATGCGGGCCGAAAATGCATCCTTACACATCGTCCCACGCGACGGGGTGCGGCGGCGTTTCTACCTGCGTGCAGCCGGGCAGAACATCGATCTTGAATTGACTGGCGCACGGTTCGCAAAAGAGGAGCCCATCCAGTGGTCGACCGAGAGGCACGAATTCGTCTTCGCGCTGGAGACCGAGACAACCGCGATGGACGTGGTGCAGCTTCGAATCGTCGGCCTGCCGACGCGGAGCTATAAAGCCATTTGTGGCCAGGCAACGAGCGAATTGAATCCTAACGGAAAGACTCTGCAACTCCACGTTCACCCCGGAAGCACAAGGATGAAAGTGCAGATTGTTCGAAGCTAGCAGCTGAATTATTGAATGGCGCCCCGATCCGGGAGAAGAGCCTGTTTTATCCACCGGAGCTATCGGCGAAAAGGCGCCGGGGAGACGTCGTCCCTGGCGACAGCGCAGCATTCAGCCCCTGTACCACAACACGGTCGACCTTCCGTCGCATTCGGCAAGCCAGGGCATATCTTTCGGTCTTACGGACGGGCCGCCTATGGTTTTCGACCCGCTTTCCCGCGCCAACTCCTACAATCAAAGAGCAATTAATCCACTAGGGGATCGGCGCAGCGCATGTACGCAGCATTTTTCCGGGGCAGCAAGCAAGCGATTCTCATCCGCGCAGGAGTCCTGATTGCGGTCATCGCTGTGCTCGACTGGCGCACTGTCGACGAGATCCCGCTCCGCATTCTCTACCTCCTTCCCATGCTGATGGTCGGAAACGTGCTGGAGCCGTTGCCTCTCATGGCGGTGGCCACCCTGTGTACGTGGCTATCGGAGAGCTTCGATGGCTTCGCATGGACCGTGCGTGCCGGAATCTCGCGCGATCTGCTCTACTTTGTCGCATATTTTGGCGCGGGTTTGTTCGTGCGTGAAGTCAATCGCAACCGTATAACTGTGCAGAGGCAAATCGAGGAAATCGAACGGCAGAGTGAGGCTCGTCGTGAGGCCGAAGAACAGCTCAAAATCCTCGTCGAGAGCAGTCCAGCCGCCATTTTCACTGCAGACGCCCAGGGCTGCGTGCTCATGGCAAATGAAGCCGCTCACCGTATGCTCTCCGTTCCTTCCGGAGGACTTCCCGGCAGGGTTCTACAACGCTACCTGCCGTCTCTGCGTAACGTGTCCGGACCCGACGTTCCTCAACAGTTTTTCCGGACCGTGATGCAGGCCCGCGGCCAGCGCGAAGATGGGGAGAGCTTCCTGGCGGATATCTGTTTCTCGACCTATCGAACCGGCGCCGGAACCCGGCTCGCCGCGATGGTGCTGGACGCCTCTGAAGAATTCAGGACCCACGAAGTTTCCGGCCTGCATCAACTGCTCGCCGGATCGCGCATTGCTATCGGAGCGGTGTCCCATGAAATACGGAACATCTCCGGAGCGGTCGCCGCGGTCCATCAGAACCTGGCCCGTGAAGGCGTGTTGGCCGGAAACCGCGATTTCGAAGCACTCGGCAACCTGATCACCGCGCTCGAACGGATCGCCAACCTCAATTTGCACTCGTCGAGCAATCCAGCTACCGACATCGATCTCACCGCCCTGCTCGACGAACTCAGAATCGTCATAGCTCCCATGCTCGACGAGGGAGACATTACATCGCGATGGAAGACAGAGCCGTCTCTGCCGCTGGTCTGGGCGGACCGGCCCAGTCTTATGCAGGTCTTTCTTAATCTCGTCACTAACAGCGTCCGCGTCCTCTCCACACGCGACAATCGCCTCCTCTCGGTGACCGCGAGAACTGAAGGCAACCGCATTCTTGTGGAGTTCGCCGATAACGGCGGCGGTGTCGCGAATCCCGAGCGTCTTTTCCGGCCCTTTCAGGATGGGGCTCAATCGTCCGGCCTGGGTCTGTATCTGTCGCGCGCATTCCTGCGTTCGTTCGGCGGCGAGATTCGGTATCTCGCTCTGCCCGACGGCGCGTGCTTCATCGTCAACCTGCAAGTCGCCGCCTGATGCGGACAGGTCTGATCATGCCCGATATTCGGATCCTGATGGTGGACGATCACGGTTTGTTCCGTGAAAGCCTGGGCCGTCTTCTCGATACGGCTCCCCACATTCAAGTCGTCGGGCAGTGTGCCACCGTGGCCGAAGCTCTCGCCTCGATAGCACGCGATACGCCGGATGTAATCCTTCTCGACTACGATCTGGGTGAAGAATCGGGATTGAGCCTGCTGACAGAACTCAGGCGACGGTCCAGCGAGGCCAGGGTCCTGATGGTCACTGCGGAATTGCCCGCGGCGGTCACATTGCGCGTCATGGAGGATGGAGCTTCGGGCATCTTTCTCAAGCACAGCAACCCCGACCAACTCATCGCCGCCATTCAGGAGGTGGCATCCGGAGGAACCTGGCTTCGGGATTCGCCGCTCCATACCCTGCTGTCTGAAAAGCGCAATCGTGCCGAACATCTGGAGCGTACTCGCCCCCTCACCGCGCGGCAGAGCGAAGTGCTCCGGGGCATCCTCGATGGCCTTGCCAATAAGGAAATTGCCTGGAAGCTGAATACCTCCGAAACTTCGGTGAAGGCGGCGGTTCAGGAACTATTCAACAAAGCCGGCGTCCGCACGCGCAGCCAACTGGTTAGAATCGCGATCGAGCAGCACTCTATCGACTGGCTAAGACCACGAGAAGATCACTGAACCCCTTGCCTGCCGAGCTTCGTCCGATCAGCGTTCGAATAGCTTTGTCAGCCGTTCCAGCGATTCGTTCCACATTTCCTCCTGCCACTCATAGTCCGGAACCGATGCAATTCTCCGATGGTGGATCTCAAGGATCGTGCTGGTGAAGTTGCCATGGAGTCCGATGTAGACCAGACTCTCCGATCCCACCATGTCCCCGCTCAGTCGCCAGGTGAACAACATCTTACGGCGCCGGCAGAGCCGGTAACCGCCATGAATGATCAGGTCCCTTCGCCCGTTGCAATAGTGGTCGAGCCGAAAACTCTCCGGCTGGGTCCACGCAACCAGATAACACTTGTCGTCGTCATTGGGAAGCGTAACCCACGCCTCAAGGTACTCAGGCCTGGTCAGCGCCTGAAACAGGCGGTTGGCGTCCGTCTGGACGGTGATGCGTTTCGCAATATTGAAAGAGTCGTCAAGATCCTCATCGGAAGTCCGGAAGTACCTGCTCAGTTTTCGCTCGACTGCGATGGCCTGGGTGCTCATGACATGCCATCAGGCAAACGCCGTTCCACACCCGTCCTCGCATCACCTTTTGTGACCGGCGATCACGGACCGGGATAAGCGGCCACCGAGACATGATGATCATGCACAGCGTCATAAGGCAGTAACATTCAGTTCTTCGCTCGCGTTCAGTTACTGGTAGAAACGACGGAAAATGTCTGCTTTTACGTATCCGGGACAGAACGCACCGGCCGGGGATAAGTGGCATACAGCACAGGATGAATTAGTTGCGCGAACACATGACTGGCGCGCGAGCCGCCGACAGTCACTCCCGAAATCGGTATCGCTGTTATTGCCGCAACAATCGTTGGAGCTTCGAACGATAGCCGCGGCTCATGGAAACCTTCTGGCCATTGACCAGGATCACTGCGGTTTCACCCTCAGTGTCCATCCTTACTTCTTTGACGTGTTGCAGGTTCACGATCGACGAGCGATGGACGCGCAGGAAGAGCTGCGGGTCAAGCCTGTCCTGGAGGTGCGCCATGGTCTCGCGCAGCAGGTGGGTCTCGTCTCCGGTCGAGATACGCACGTAATTCTCCTCCGCCGCGACCCAGCGAATTTCTGAGACGGGCAGAAATACAATCCGACCTTTGGATTTAAAGACGATACGAGTGGTATGTCGTTCGCCATTGGGTTCGCCCCTCTCCCCGGGATGGCAGCCATTGGATTGCTCCCGAAAGCGTTGCAGAGTCGTCGATAGTCGTCCCGCCGCAAACGGTTTCAGCAGGTAATCTACGGCATGGACTTCAAATGCACGCACCGCATACTGATCGTAGGCAGACGTAAACACGATGCGCGGCATCGGAAGCTCCGCTTGCGCGGAAAGCGCATCAATGACGTCGAAGCCATTCATATCGGGCATCCGGATATCCAGAAACACAAGATCGGGACGAGCCGCGCGCACCAGTTCAATCGTCTCCCCGGCGGTGGCGCATTCGCCCACCACTTCACAGTCTGTCTGGTCGCGTAAAAGCAGGCGCAACTTCTGTCGTGCCAGAACCTCGTCATCCGCGAGAGCAATCTGGATTGTCATGTGTCAAACCGTGCTGCCTCATCTGTGCCCCTGGCGTTGTTTTGGAAAGGCAGGGCAATCGTTACATTGACGCGCCCCGTGCCCACTTCACGGACTGACAGCGATCCGCGATCTCCATAATGCAAGCGGAGCCGATCCCTCACGTTGGTCAAACCTACGCCGCGATGCCCAGGCTCTTCCAGCCCCAACTGCAGCCCGATACCACTATTCACGACGCTCATCCTCACTCGTTTACCGTCCCGGCGAATATCGATGGCCAGATTTCCTCTGCCCGTGCATTTGGAAAGTCCATGCACGTAAGCGTTTTCGACAATCGGTTGCAGGATCAGGGCCGGAACCAGAGCGTCGTGCAAACCTGGCTCCACTGAAAGCGTCTGCTCCACGCGGCCAGCATAGCGTTGTTGCTGCATGGCAAGATAAATTTCGATGAACTCCACTTCTTTACGCAGGGGAATCAGCTGCACCTCGCCCCGCTCCAGCGTGATACGCAGCAAACTGCTGAGCTGTTCCAGCATCAGGTCGGCAGCGTCCACATCGCTGCGCATCAGGCTTGAAATGCTGTTCATCGCATTGAAGAGAAAATGCGGATTCAGCTGCATGCGCAGAGCCGAGAGTCTTGCCTGCACCAGCTGCACCTGCAGCCGCGCCGCTGTCGTCTCCTTTTCCCGAAACTGCTGGTAATAGGCGACGACGCGGAAGAACAGGAACGCGCACCAGAAAATTGCAATGCTGTCGACAAACTCGGCGTTCAGCTGGAATGTGAACCGGTGCCAGTAATCCATGGGCGGACGGTCAATGGGCACCCTTGGGAAGAACAAAACCCAGATCATTTCCTCCATGATGCTCAGCGCGATGCTGAGGGGCAGCACGCGAGTGAGCAGCGCTGAGGGCCTGGCGTTGATGATGAATGGGCGCAGGAACCTCCATAACAGCCAGCAAATGATTCCCCACAGCAGAAACTGCATTCCCCACATCTCGCTCACGAACCCCAGACCGATCTTGTATCCCCATCGGCGCGCGTTCAGCCACTCCTGCATCGCGAACAGAATCCCCACCAGCACCGAGGCGCCGATAAAGATGACCGGATGCATGAAGAATGGCCACGCGGGTTCCCGACGATCTTTGGAATCAGCCGCTGCGATAACTCTCTCCCTTCGTCGAACTGAATGAATAGCTGTTCAATCAACTTAAGATGGCGGTACCGTAGTCAGCTGACCCGCATGAATGCCTTCTGCTGGAGTAACAATCGCGAGTCCCGGCGGCGCACCTTTGACGGCTCTGTTCAACAGGATCTCAACGCCATCGTGATGCGCCTCAAACCATTCCTGAGCTGCAGCATCCAGCTTCGTAGCTTGTTCTGTTCCTAACTCAGCGGAAAGAAGCCGCGTTGATGGTTCCACCTTCGCCCTGTCAGCTCCCTGCAGAACTGCCAGCTGAAAGTAATAATAGGCGGCTTTGGGATCGCGGGGAGCTGACACTCCGTCACGATAAACAATCCCCAATGCCTCAGACGAGCGCCATTGTCCGTATGCGGAAGCCTCTTCGAAGAGCGACATAGCTTCATGACTCGAGCCAGCCAGTTCCGGATGGTTTTCCAGCAACAGCGCCAGAGAGTGAATCGCAGGCACGTAACCGCCGGCTACCGACCTTCGCAGCCATGCCGCAGCCTTGGCGAAATCATGGGCGCGGTCCCCGATCGAATACATTGTGCCCAGGCCGAAGGCCGCAACCGGATCGTGCATCCTGGCCCCGGCCATATACCAATGCTCGGCGACGGCTACGTCCCGCTCCAGCACTCCTCCCAGGTAGTACAGATTGCCCAGGTAAGTCGCAGCATGTCCGTCCCCCTGGTTGGCGGCTTCACGAAACAGCTGTACTGCCAGGCGCTTGTCCATCGGCACTCCGTTTCCCCACAGGTAAGCAACACCAAGATTGGTTTTCGCGCTGACCAATCCGCCGGCCGCGGCAAGCTGATACCAATGGACGGCACGGGACTCATCTGCCGGGACGCCGATACCTGCCTGGTAGAAGAAGCCGATCTGCTGCTCGGCCCAGGGATTGCCCGCCTCCGCTGCCCTCTCGAACCAGTACGCCGCCTGTTTCTCATCTTTACCGACTCCATGTCCGCTCAAATAGGCGTTACCGAGTTTGATTTCCTTCTCCACCGAAGGTTTTTCTTTACTCATCAATTCCTGCGACTCTCCCGGCTTTGCCATCAGCGGCTGGCATGATGCGCGAAGGGCGCAGACTGCCACGAGGGCACACGCCATCGGTAGTTTGACGAAGCTGACACGATTCGAGGGTGCCATAAATCCTCCTCTGCCGCGGAGTCGTCAGTTCGCCTGAACGGAGTGAGCGCTGAACCGCAGCTGATGGACTCCAGACGAACGCCGGTACGCGAAGGGTAAGCGCATAGTTCATGCGATCCGGCGTCTTTCATCCCCGCGTCGGCCGCTGCAAAGGGATGAATTCTTCACTGGCCCTACCGTGCGCTCCGTTCGTCACAATTTCGCCATAACCGGTTTTTTTTCCGTCGCGGACACAAACCCTGACCAGACGAACGCGCCGGAACCACCCTCGAATTCAGCGGACACATGCAGTGTTCGAACTCGGACGCTTTAGTCCGGTTATGGGCACCCGGTCGTGGGGCGGCCAGTCGGTTTTGGCCGCTAGCTGACATATTTTCAGCAGGATGCGGTGCGTCGGCGTTTGGCTATGAACGGGCATTCTCCAGTGCACAGAATTATGGCGTCGGGGCGCCGTAATGTGAATTTGGTACTCACGCCTGTATGCAGGGAGGCTCGATGTTGCTCCAGACAGTCCTGGCCGATGACGAACTGCTCGCGCGGCAGAAGCTGCGGCAAATGCTCAACGTAAGCTCCGGGGTGGAGGTGGTGGGTGAAGGCGCCTCGGCCGCCGAGGTGCTCGACATTGTGCGCACTACCACCCCTCAGCTCCTTTTCCTTGATATCTGTATGCCCGGCACGGACGGGTTCGCGTTGCTCGATCAGATCAACGCACTCCGAGGCGTCACTCCGCCCCGCGTGATCTTTACTACGGCCTACGACACCTATGCGCTTCGCGCATTCGATATGAATGCCGTGGATTATCTTCTGAAGCCGTTCACCGCGGATCGCCTGCGCACCGCTATCGACCGCGCCCATGCGGAAATTGTGGGAGCAGGAAAATCCTCAACGCACCGGGAAGGGTTGAACCACAATATCAGCCCCTACACAACCCGCATGGTCTTCAAGTCGCGGGGGCGCATCTTGTTTCTCCCCGTGTCTGACATTCGCTGGATCGGCGCAGAGGAGAACTATGTGCGGATTTGCACGAAAACCGAGACGCATCTGCTCCGTCAAACCATGAGCGATCTCGAAGAGAAGCTCGATCCCGAGATGTTTGCGCGCGTTCACCGCTCGGCGATCGTCAACCTGCAGTACGTGAAAGAGGTCCGCACCGAATCCCGTCGCGACTTCGCCGTTCTGCTGGTTAATGGCCAGAAAATACCCATGAGCCGCAGCTATCATGCGCGCATTCTTCAGTCGTTCAAGTCGACTGGCACTCAGGTAGCCTGAGTGCCCTTTCTGTTTGCGGACCACTACAGTTATTTATAGAAACGCGCCTTCCTCCAATAACAACCGCCCACGCGAACTTGTCATCAGTACACCCTGTGTCGCCGCCCGTCACAGATTTCGCGCCATTCATCCCGCATAGTGCCGATTTGTAGAAGCCACTCTCCGATATGCAGGAAATTGTTACCGCGACCGGAGACGCCCTGAATCAGATGTATTGGGGTCGCCAGGAACGGGCCTCGACAACAGCCTCCCCTTTGGAACGACGGCTTACAACTTTACGGGCAGCATTCCCAGCCCCACAGGCTTTGTTTCCGGGAACCGCGTCGCCATCCTCGGCGGAAAGGTGGTCTTTTAGTTTGACGACAGGATAATCCGCGAAATTTCACGACGGAGAGAGTCGGATTCGGACTTGAGCCGTTTTGCGGGCATCTGAGCCCGTATGCGAAATCCTGAGCGTAGTCGAAGGAGCTCTTAACCTCTGGCGGAGAGACAGGGATTCGAACCCTGGATACCTTGCGGTATACACGCTTTCCAAGCGTGCGCCTTCAGCCACTCGGCCATCTCTCCGCACACCGGCTTCGCCCTGCGCGCGCCGGTTCGTACCTTGCACGCTATCCTCGAATCTACCACACGGGCCTCCGTCGCCGCCTCGCCTAAAATAGGCCATTCCCATGTCCTCCGAAGGTCAAATCCAGGATCCCGAAACGAAGGCCACCGATACGCCGTCGCCTGAGATCGAGGTCTTCGAGCAGCACCGGCACCCCACGCACATCGGCGAAGAACTCCGCGCATTGCTTTCGCTCGCTATCCCCGTCGTCCTCTCCGAACTTGGCTGGATGACGATGACCATCGTCGACCTCATCATGGTCGGCCGCCTCGGGCCCGACGCCATTGGAGCCGTCGGTCTCGGCAACGCTGTCTACTACGCGCCCTCGCTCTTTGGCATCGGCCTGCTGCTCGGCCTGGACACTCTCGTCTCGCAGTCGTGGGGTGCGGGCCGTTTCGACGATTGTCATCGCTCGCTCGCCCAGGCCATCTATATCGCACTGGCCTTCACGCCGCTGCTCATGCTCTTCATGCTCGCCGCGCAGTGGATCTTCACCGGCCGCGGCGTCGATCCCACCGTCGCCGTCCTCACCCGCTCCTACGTCGGCATCCTTAACTGGGGCACCTTTCCGTTGCTCGTTTATGGCGGATTCCGCCGCTATCTTCAGGGCGTCGGCCGCGTTCGCCCGGTTACCTTCGCGCTGGTCAGCGCCAACCTGATCAACGTGGCCGGCAACTGGATCTTCATCTACGGCCACTTCGGCTTCCCTGCTATGGGCGTACGCGGATCCGCGCTCTCCACCGTCTTCTCGCGTATCTACATGGCCGCCGTTCTCGTCTACGCTGCATGGGCGCACGAACACGGCCGCGGCCACGCGCTCTTCACTCACTGGCCCAAGCCGGACTGGATCCGCATTCGCGCTCTCCTCAAGCTCGGCCTGCCGGCCGCCTCGCAGGTGGTTCTTGAAGTCGCCGCGTTCGGCGCAGCCACCGTCATGGCTGCGCACCTCACCCCCATCGCGCTCGCCACTCACGAAATCGTCCTCAGCGTCGCGGCCTACACCTACATGGTCCCGCTCGGAATCTCCGCCGCCGCCGCAGTCGCTGTCGGCCATGCCATCGGAGCCGGCAATCCCGGCCGCGCCCGCAGAGCCGGTATCCTCGCTATCGCCCTCGGTGCAGGATTCATGGCGGTCATGGCCATTCTGCTCGTCCTGATTCCGCAGCCCATCATCCGCATCTGGACGAACGACTCGCGCGTCCTCATTCTCGGCGCGCACGTCCTCGCCGTCGTAGCCGGTTTCCAGATTTTCGATGGCGTCCAGACCGTCTCCACCGGCGCACTCCGCGGCCTGGGCGAAACCCGTTTCCCCATGCTCATGAATTTCGCGGGCTACTGGATTCTCGGTCTTCCCTTCGGAGCCCTGCTCTGCTTCTACTTCAAATGGGGGCTCTCCGGCCTCTGGACCGGCCTGACCGTCTCGCTGATTTTGATCGCGTTCGTGCTCATCGCGCGGTGGCTGAAGGATTCACGCAAGCCGCTGGCTGTTCAACCAGCAACAAAATGAGCCGCGCGATCCTGAATCGTCCAATAATCCCTCTACAGAACTCGCATGAGCAAGACTTACAAAGATTCCACCAGAGCGGCCACCAGATATTTCGATGTCGTCAAGAGAGACGACGGCACCTTTGACGTCTATGTGGATAGAGACCTGCTTCGAAGCCAAATCTCTGAACAGACGTAAAAGATCAGCTATGCACGAAGTGGGGATACTGCGGCGCCGAGTACGACGAAATCCTCAGTGAAATCGAACGGACAGGCAGAAAAAGAATTCTGAAGTAGGTCGCCGTCACCACAGGCGCCTGACGCCATAAGCGTCAAACGCACTTTCATTGCTGACAATCGGCAGATGCTCCGCCTGAGCCTGCGCGATCAGCATGCGGTCGAAAGGGTCCTTATGCGCACCCGGCAACAAGCCGCCGCGAATGGCGTGTTCCACCGAAATCGCCAGCAGTTGGAAACCCTCGCGCTCCATTTGTCCAACAAAATCCGCGACAAGATCCACCGCAGTCGGCAGCTTGCCCAAACGAACTTTTGTTGCAATTTCCCAAACCGACGCGGCGCTGACAATCACAGTATTGCGAGTATCCGCAATCACACGCGCAGCCGGTTTCGTCAGTTTTGGACTGTCCGAAAGCCACCAGAGCAATGCGTGAGTATCGAGCAGAGCTCGCAAATTTGGCTACTCCCAGCGTTCAAGCTCTTCAGCGGGAAGTGGTTCAAAAAACTCAGGACCCACGTTGAGTTTGCCCTTCAAAGATCCCGGCTGACGTTTGCCTTTTACCGCGCCCACAGGAACCAGCCGGGCCACGGGCTTCGATCCCCGCGCAATCACGACCTCCTCGCCCGCAGAAACTTTCTGGATCAGGCGAGAGAGATTTGTCTTTGCTTCGTGAATAGTGACAGTGCTCATGCAGATAGCCTTAGCTAACTCAGTTTAGCTAATTGCTTGCCGCTGCGCAACCACTTCGTGAGTGCACCATTCATCCGCGGCAAAGCGGTTCGAAGAACTCAGGACCTGAAGCCTGCCCTTCAGTGACCCGATGGCCACCCGCTACAGGCGTCCCTCCTACTTCTTGCCCTTCTTCCCAGCCTTCTTCGCCAGATCGTTCAACTTCGTCTTCTCCAGCTCCTCACGCAACGCGCCTTCCGCGCTCTCGAAAACCTTCTTCAGCGCCGAGCCCACCTTCGACGCCTGCGTTCCCGAAAGCGATGCGGCGTGAAAAAGATCGCCACCGTCCAGAGCTTTATAGATGTCGGCGAGCGTAATCGCCTTTGCCGAACGAGCCAGCTTCGATCCGCCGTGCGGACCCTTCTGGCTCTCCAGCAACCCAGCCTGGTGCAGCAGTGAAAACACGCGTCGAATAACGACAGGATTGATGCTCAGCTTTCCGGCAACGTCTTCCGAGGTCTGCAGTCCATCCGGTTCAGCAGCGAGCAGGACCATGGCGTGAACGCCGGTCGCGAATCGGGTATTTGCGGCCATCCGTCCAACCTACCACAGCTTTTTCCACACTGGATGAAATCTGTAACAATCCCCCTATCCTGTACCCTGCTCCCTGTACCCTGACTCTATGCGCATCCTCTTTGTCGGCGACGTCTTCGGCAGCGCCGGTCGCCGCATCGTGCGTGAACACATCGGCCACGTCATCGCCGGTCGCGCCGTCGACCTCGTTATCATCAATGCTGAAAACGCCGCCGGCGGATTCGGCCTCACCCCCACCATCTCCGACGAGCTCTTCGACCTGGGCGCGCACGTCCTCACTACCGGCAATCACGTGTGGGACAAAAAAGAAATTATCGACTACCTCAAGAGCGTCCCGGCCGATAGTCACGAACGCCCTCGCCGCATCCTGCGTCCCGCCAACTACGCGCCGGACACGCCCGGCTACGGCGTCTACCAGGGCACGCTGCCGTCCGGTCAGACCTATGCGGTCCTCTCGCTCCAGGGCCGCGTCTTCATGGCCAATAACGAAGACCCTTTCCGCACCGCCGATAAACTTCTCAGCCAAATCAAGGCGAAAGTCATCCTTGTCGACTTTCACGCCGAAGCCACTTCGGAAAAATGCGCCCTGGGCTGGTACCTCGATGGCCGCGTTACGGCCGTCATCGGCACCCATACCCACATCCCCACCGCCGACGACCGCGTTCTCCCCGGCGGCACTGCCTACCAAACCGATGTCGGCA
>Ga0206848_1031_pt1 | contig 42247 bp, 29 predicted proteins | sample Alteio_BWOrgCont_18_FD_152635 | JGI IMG/M metagenome (GOLD analysis project Ga0206848, IMG submission 152635) | Enriched cells from forest soil in Barre Woods Harvard Forest LTER site, Petersham, Massachusetts, United States -... | ecosystem: Environmental > Terrestrial > Soil > Temperate forest >...
GGGCTGGCCACCAGCGGATGCGTCGGTGCATGGCGGTGATGGCGAGGAAGAGGACTAGCGGGTACATCGGCAGGAGATAGCGGCAGAGTAGTGCGCCGCCTAGGAGACTGAATAGCACGGCGTTGGCGGCTAGCAGGACGAGGATACGGGTTTGGATGGATTGACTGATGGAAGGGTAAGGGGTGCCGTCGGCGTTGGAGCGCGGCGCCAGCAGCAAGGCGGCGCAGCCGAGCAAAGCAGGCACGAACATGTTCATGTGCGCCGTGAGGTGCAGGACCCGATGGACGAGGGCGGCAAGGAAACGGAGTGGAGTGAGATTGGCTGCGGCGTTGTAGCGGAGGAATTGGGGATTGCCGAGTAGGAAGCCGGTGCGGGAGTAGTGGTAGGCGTACCAGGCGGCTAGAGGCAGGATGGGTGTGAGGAGCCAGGCTGCTTCACGAAGAAGGGTTTTGCGGAATGCGGAATTTCGGAAGGCTTGCCAGAGAGCGAGGGTTGCGAGGGTGAGGGGAATCAGGATCGCGGTTTCTTTGCACAAGGCCGCGGCAGCGAACCAGGCTGCGGCAATGAGGGGGCGGCGATTGGTGTCAGGCAACGAATAGACAAGGCCCCAGAGAGTACAGGCGGCGGCGAAGATGTCGGCGTGGGCCAGGGTGGATTGGGCGAACCAGATGGGATAGAGCGCTGTGAGGGCAACTGTGGTGAACGCGATGAAACCGTTGCCGCAGAGGCGCAGGACTAAACGCCAGATGGCGAGAAGAGCCAGGGCGGCGACTAGGACGACGGCCTGGCGGGTGACGGCGGGGGCGAAGCCGGAGGTTTTCCACCAGAGGGCCAGGTAGATGCTGGGCAGCGGTGGGTGCGCGTTGGTGAGGGTGGACGTGGGGATGAGGGAGCCGGTCCGGAAGAAATCCCACGCGGCGGGGATATAGTAGCCGGCTTCATCCCAGTAGTACGGGAGGCGTAGAAGGTTGAAGTGGGTGAGGTATAGGAAGACGAATAGGACGGGGAAGATTAGCCAGAGGGGGAATGGGGCATCGCGCCGCGGCTGCAAAGTTTGTAGATGCGGGGCGCGCGGGATGAGTGGTGGTTTCCGGCTCACGCGGACTGATCCTCTAGGACTAATTGACGGGACCCTGCGGGAAATTGATGGGTAGGTTTGGGTTTTGCGGCTCGAGATTGATTTCGCCGAAGGCCTGCTCATATTGGGCGAGGTTTTGGGCGAGGAGATTTGAGAGGGCTTTTGCCTGCTGAGGGCTCAGGAAGATGGCTTGGTGATTGCGGATGGTGACTTCATCGGGTGCGTCGGAAGAGGCAAGGCCGAAGAAAAGCTGGAAGTCCCAGACGGAGACGCGGACCTGAACACTGTTGGCGTAGTTTTCGCGGAAGTCAGGGGAGGGGGTGACGGTGATTTTGGGTTGTTGCGGGGCGCTCATGGATACAGATTACAGCGGCTGGGGAGGATTGGTGCGGAAGAGGGGACTTGAACCCCTAAGCCTTTTGGGCGCCAGCTCCTAAGGCTGGTGTGTTTGCCATTTCACCACTTCCGCACGGGTGGGCGTTATTTTCCATTGTAGCGGAGAGTGGATTGGGCTAAAAGGCAGGCGATTCGGAGTCGCCGCGCCAGCGGCCTGTGGCTACGTTTTCTATGTAGCGGCGGGAGTTGAATTTTTTGCCGGTGGACGCGCCGGACATGTAACGGATGGTGCCGAAGATGGGGCGGTCAAACCAGGGGCGGTCATGGACGCCGGCGATGGACCAGGCGATTCCGCTGTAGCCGTTGGGGTCGCGGCCGTCGAGCTCGTAGCGATCATTCAATAAGACGGCGTGCTGGTAGGCGAGATGCGGGGATGGTGACCACTCGAGGATTTTCTTGGCCCAGTACATGCGCATGCGGTTGTGCATCCAGCCGTGGTGGACCATCTGGAGCTGGGCGGCGTTCCAGAGCTCGTCATGGGTGCGGCCTTCCTCCATTTGTTTGAGGGTGTAAAGAGTGGGGCGGGTGTCGCGGGAGTGTTCGAGCAGGGTTTTGGCGGCCCAGTCGGGAGCGCAGTCGAGGGAATCGTAGTCGGGAACGAATTTGACGAAGTTGACGGAGAGCTCGCGCCAGCCGATAAGCTCGCCGAGGAAGATTTCACAGGCTGCTGCGGAGGCTTTGCCTTGTTCGACTGCGCGTTGTGCGGCGAGAGCGATGGTGATGGGGCTGATGTGCCCGAAGTGCAGGTAGGGCGAGAGGCAGCTGGTGCCGTCGATCTCGGGTTGATTGCGGGTTTCGGGATATGCGTGAAGAAGGTTGGAGAGGAAGTGTTTGAGGCGAGTAAGTGCGGCGTGAGGTCCGCCGGTGAAGTTGTCGACTGGTTTGATGTTGCGGTCGAGATTGGTCCAGCCTTTTGTGATGTCGTCTTGAAGATCGTAACGGTTGAAGTTTTTTGGAATGTGCCAGGCGTGAATGGCTTTGAGGTTGGGTTGCTTGACGAGATATGTGGGCAGATGTGCGAAGAGGCGTGGCTTGAAGATGTGGAGTGCGTAGAAGTGTTTCTCAAAGAGGCTTGATGGAACGACTACGTCGGCATCGACGGTGAGGAATGGAAGATTGAGACGGCGGGCGAGGACTTTACGCCAGCGTTCGGGTTCGCGACAGTGATTTTCATCGCCGATGAGGAGTGCAGCTGCGACTTCCTGAAGGAATTTTTCGAGCTGATTGTCTGGTGGGCGACGGACGATGAAGCTGACGTTACGTTCGGCGAGGTCGGATTCGATGTCTGCAAGGCCCTGGCTGAGGAATGCATAGTGGCGCAGGTTGGCGTTGGGGTAGTTGGGAATTGCGGAGAAGTAGGCGATGACGGGAAGGTTGAGCTCATTGCCGAGCGCGATGGCTAGATCGAGAGCGGGATTGTCGAGGGCGCGTTGGGCGCGCTGCATCCAGTAGACGACGCACTTGCCGCCTTTGATCGGAGAGCCTGCACGACGGAGGGTGACGCGCGGGTCTTGCGTGTAGGAGAACAGAGGTTCTGGCAGCGGGCTGGGTTTGGGCATAGTGATTGCGTGGCATTATGGTGACGCTTACTGAAGCGGCTTTAAATCTTGTGCTGTTGTTGGGATGAGCTCGGCGACGGTGGGATGGATGTGTACGGAGCGCTGGAGGAGCGATATGGGTTTGCGCGCGTACATGGCGGTGAGGATGCAATGGATTGCTTCATCGGCTTCAGTGCCAAGGATGGACGCGCCGAGGATTTGCTGGGATTCCTTGTCGACGAGAATTTTGATGAAGCCTTGCGTCTCGCCTCTTTCTGTTGCGCGGGAGACGCGGGTCATGGCGCGGGTGCCGATCAGTGCGGGCTTTCCGGTCTTTCGGACCTGCTCTTCTGTCATGCCGATTTGCCCCAGGGGTGGATCGATGTAGAGTGCGTGGGCTGGGATGCGGTCGCTGAGTCTACGCGAGTCACCGTCGAGGAGATTGGCTGCGACGATTTCATAGTCGTTGTAGGAGGTGTGCGTGAATGCGCCGTGTCCATTGCAGTCTCCGAGAGCCCAGATGCCTTCGACGTTGGTGCGAAGCTGATCGTCCACCTGGATATAACCGTGGGAGTCGAGCTCTATTCCTGCTTTGTCGAGTGCGAGCAGATCGTTGTTTGGCGTGCGGCCTACTGCTAGAAGTGCGTGGGATGCTGTGACGGTTGGTGGATCTGTCCTGCAGGAGACATGCACCTCGATTTTGCCGTCAGCTTGTTGTAAACGAATGCATTCTGAGTCAAGGCGAAGGTCGATTCCTTCACCGGTAAGGATCTGGGCTACGGCATCACTGATGTCGGGGTCTTCATGGGAGATAAGTCTGGAGCCGCGCTCGACGACTGTTACTTTTGCGCCGAGACGGCGGAAGATTTGCGCGAATTCCAAGCCTACATAGCTGCCGCCAACGACTGCGAGATGTTCTGGAACTGTGTCGAGGTCGAGAATGGTGGTGCTGGTGAGGTAGGGGACGGAATCGACTCCGGGAAAGTTCGGAATGGTGGGACGTGCGCCGACGTTGAGGAAGATTTTGTCGGCTTCGTAGTGTTCTCCGTTGACCTGAACGGTGTGGTTTGAGACGAATGAGGCTGTGCCCTTGAGCAGCGTCAGATGCTCCATTCCGCCGAGCCATTTTTCGAGGCCGCTTCTGGATTGCAGAACGATTCCCTGGGTGCGTTCCTTGATTTTGGCCATGTTGATGGCCACGTCGCCGGGAAGGCTGAAGCCCATTTCTACGCCGCGACGGGTTTGCTGAATGGCTCTTGCATTGGCGACGAGTGCTTTGGTGGGCGTGCAGCCGACGTTCACGCAGGTTCCGCCAAGCCAGCCCTTTTCTATAAGAGCCACTTTTTCTCCGGCTGATACGAGGCGTGAGGCGAGAGTTGGGCCAGCTTGACCGGCACCGATCACAATTGAGTCAAAACGTGAGGCCATTGGGTTCTCCTACTACACAAGCAAGGAATACGATAGCAATTTCTGTTGATTGCGGGATTCCGGATCAGAAACTGTGCCGGATTTTGAGGCGCAAAATATTGTCCTAACCGCTCAAGCGGATTCTCTGTCTAAGGCGCTGGATGCAAGAGAACGATCATTCGGTTGTCCGGGCGGTGCTAGCCGGGGACAAGGAAGCGTACGGTGCGCTGGTGCGTGCCCACAGTGGAAGTGTCTTTCGGGTGGTGTTTCGCATGGTTGGTAACGATGCGGACGCGGAGGAGATTGTGCAAGAGGCGTTTCTGCGCGGGTATCAGCGGTTGGAGAGCTTTCAGCAGCGTTCGAGCTTTGGAACGTGGATCTACCGGATTGCCGTGAACTGCGCGCTGGACAGGATCAACCGACCGGGCATTCAGGCGGAATACCGGGCGGGTGAGGAGAACGATCCGGAAGAAAAGACGGTGCAGGTGGAGGCGCAGGATGCCGATCCGGAACGGTCGCTGCTGAGCCGGGAAATTACTGCCGTGCAGGAGCGAGCGATGCGACGGCTGACAGCAACGGAGAAGGCCGCGTTTGTGATGCGGCATCAAGAGGACCGATCGGTGAATGAGATTGCGGACGTGTTGGGGATTGCACCGAACGCGGCAAAGAATGCGGTGTTTCGCGCAGTGCAGAAATTGCGGCGAGAACTGGCGCCGCTGCGGGGGATGGCATGAAGCACCTGAGCGAAGAAGAGCTGGTGGAACTGTATTACGGCGAAGGTGAAGACGATGCTTCGGCGCATGTGAAGGCGTGTGGTGAGTGCGGGGCGCAGTTTGCGGAGCTTAAGCGAAGCCTGGATGCGATGCGCCCCATAGATGTTCCTCATAAGGATGCACAGTATGGCGAGCGGGTATGGGAGGCGTTGGAGCCTCGGCTGATTCCTTATGAGAAGAAGAGGCGAGGCTGGTTTAGCTGGGGCTGGTTTGGGTGGTCACAGTGGAAGGCGGCGACTCTGGCGCTGGGCTGTGCGATGTTGCTGGCAGCTGCGTTTGTGGGCGGGCGTTACTGGGAACGGATCACAACGAAGACAGACAACGCTGCTGGAAATAAGAATCCGCAGACGAATGCGCAAGCGGGGCAGCCGACGGTGCTGGTGGTGTTGACGGATCACCTGGATAGGACGGAGCGGCTGCTGGTGGCGCTGGAGCATGCGGATTCGCAGGACCATGCGGAGAACGTTCAGTTGCAGTCGGAAGCGCGTGAGTTGCTGGTGTCGAATCGTCTGTATCGATCCACGACAAAGGGCGCAAAGGACCCGGCACTGGCAGGCGCGCTTGATCGGCTTGAGGGTGTATTGGCAGAGATTGCGAATGATCCGAACCTGACGACGGAGGATCTGGAGCGGGTGCGCAGGGAGATGAATACGCAAGGAATTTTATTTGAGATTCGTGTGCTGAGAACACGGACGACGGATCAAGGGAACGAGCCACATCAGGCAAGAGGAGCATCGATTTTATGAAAGCGAAAACGACAGTTGTTATTTTTCTTAGCGCAGTGGCTACGGTTGCGCCGATGCATTTGCGTGCCGCAGAGCGGCAGATTTCACCCATGCTGAACTGGATGAGTGCGGGAGCTGCTGACGAAGCGAGCCTCTATGCCGATGGAACGCGCGCGGTGAATGAAAGCCGCTGGCAGGATGCGGCGGGATTGTTTGACCGCGTAGTGAAGATGCATGGCGAGCACGCGGAAGGCGCGCTCTACTGGAAAGCGTATGCAGAGAACAAGGAAGGTCAGTCCGCGAATGCGCTGAGTACATGCGGAGAGCTGCGCAAGCTGTATCCGAAGAGCAGGTGGATTGATGAGTGCGGCGCACTGGAGATTGAGATTCGTGGCAAGAGCGGCGAGCCGGTATCACCGCAGGCGGTGCCGGACGAGAATCTGAAATTGCTGGCGGTGAATGCGCTTATGGAGCAGGAGCCGGCGCAGGCAGTGCCGATACTCGAGAAGATTCTTGCGGGCAATCAATCAGAAGAGCTGAAGAAGCGCGCGCTGTTTGTGCTGGCGCAGAGCCAGTCGCCGCAGGCCGAGGCAGTGATCAGCAAGGTTGCGCAAGGGCAATCGGGTCCGGATCTTCAAATTCATGCGATTCAGATGATTGCGGCGGCGCAAGGAAAGCATGCAAATGAGACCTTGGGGAAGCTTTATCAGCAGACGAGTGATGAGCGCGTGAAGAAGGCGATTTTGCAGGCGTACCTGATTACCGGGGATTCTTCGAAGGTGCTGGAAGCGGCGCGCCAGGAGACGAATCCGGAACTGGTGAGGACGGCGGTTCATACACTCGGAGCGATGAGCGCAGTGCAGGAGCTACAGGGGCTTTATCGCGCGACGAATAGCGCGCAGACGAAGGCTGACATTATCAATGCATTGATTGCCAGCGGCCATAACGGTGTGGCTGCGCTGAGCGAGATTGCGCAGTCGGAGCAGGATGCGGAGCTTCGGCACAAGGCGATTCGCAATCTAGGAGTTGCCGGGGGGATGTCTGTGGCACCGGCGCTGGTGACGATATACCAGAAGAACTCTGATGAAGACACGAAGCGCGCTGCGGCGCAGGCGTTGTTCCTGGCGAATGATGCGCACGACCTGGTGGTGCTGGCGCGCGCGGAAAAAGATAACAACATGAAGCAATACCTGGTGCAGCAGCTCAGCTTGATGCACAGCCAGGAATCCACGGATTACATGCTGGAAATTCTGAACAAGTAGCGAGGAATCCAATGAGACAGATTTTGACACAGAACTGGTTTTTGGCAGCCGTGCTCGGCGTGTCAGTCGCGGCGATGGCGCAAGAGGCGCCGAAGGTGATCAACGCGCAGTTTCACACGGAGCAGGGTGGAGGGGAATTGTCCGCGCTGGCGGGCCGATTTCAGCATGAGAATGGACCGCTCTGGTTTGGCTATGAAGTGGCAGCTTTGCCGGGATCTCGTTTCTCTGCGTGTTCAGGCGACTCGGGGTCCTCGATGGACGATGGATGTTGCGGTATTTATCGATTAGAGGGGTCAGACAACGTCTACCGGTCTTCGGACAAAGACCCGGTTCCTGTGACGAAGATCGATGTGCTGGTTCGGATGGACCAGGGGGCAATCAGCAAGATTCGCTTTGTTGGAGCTGGCTGCCGGTTGGATGCCGGTGGGTTGTCGTTCACCTGGCTAACGGGAGTTGGCGCGGATGAGAGCATTTCGTGGCTCGCGAGTGTGGTGAGTGCGGACGATAACAAGCGGCTTACGGATGAGGCACTGGCGACGATTGCCATGCATGAGGCTGTAAAGGCGACGACGGTGCTTGCAGGATTTGCGGCTTCGTCGAATCCGATGTGGCTGAGAGAGAAGGCGGCGTTCTGGCTGGGCGCGGAGCGTGGTCATGATGGCCTGGTGGCTCTGGAGAAGTTGATAGGCGATGGCGATCCGGAGTTTCGCAAGAAGCTGGCTTTTGATTTGTCTGTGAATCACGAGCCTGCTGCTATAGATGACATGATCCGCATGGCGAAGTCGGATTCCGACACGCGTGTTCGCGAAGAGGCAATTTTCTGGGTGGGACAGAAGGCGGGTGCGAAGGCTGTGGGCACTTTGAAGGATTCAATTGCGAACGATCCTGAAGTTGCCGTGAAGAAGAAGGCTGTGTTTGCGCTGAGCCAGTTGCCGAAAGACCAGGCTGTGCCAGAGCTGCTGCAAGTGGCGCAGAACAATTCCAATCCAATGGTTCGCAAGGAAGCGATTTTCTGGCTGGGACAGACGCATGATCCGCGAGCGCTTGCGTACTTTGAAAAGATTCTTGAGCACTAGAGATTAAACCTTCCTTCTTTCTGTCCATTTTCGTACAGCACATGTTGATTTCGAACAGGGAGATCAACGTGTGCGTCCATAATCTTCTTTATTTTGAGATTCAGATAAGCTCGGGGAACGGTTATTGCCGTGCTTTCGTAACTGCTGGGATATGTTTTGAAAGCTGCTAGAGGAGAGAGCGAATGCTAGCGGATCTGCGTGATGCGATACGGCAACTTCGGAAGGCGCCGGGGTTTACTGCGACGGTAGTCATTACCCTGGCGCTGGGGATTGGCGCTACAACAGCCATCTTTACGCTGGTGCACCAGGTGATGCTCAAATCGCTGCCGGTGACAAAGCCGGATGAACTGTGGCGTATTGGGGATAAGATTCGCTGCTGCAACTGGGGCGGGTACACGCAGGATGATGATGGCGACTTTTCGCTGTTCTCGTGGGAAGTTTATAAGAACTTTCGCGAGCATACGCCGGAGTTTACTGACCTGGCCGCGTTGCAGGCAGGCAATTCTCCTCTTGGCGTGAGGCGTGCTGGTTCGCAGGCTCAGGCAGATACATACAACGGGCAGGAAATCTCTGGAAATTTTTTCCGCACGCTGGGCATACAGCCGTGGGTGGGCCGGTTGATGACGGATGCTGACGACCAGATGGGCGCACCGCTGGTTGCGGTGATGAGCTATCGCACATGGCAAACAAAGTTTGCATCCGATCCTTCGGTAGTTGGTGCAAGTTTCGAGATCAACGGGCATGCATTTACTGTGATTGGTGTTACGCCGCAAGGGTTTTATGGGGCTAAACTCTCGGGCTGGGGTATGCCAGACTTCTGGCTGCCGATTACTTCCGAGCAGGTTCTCGGCGGCAACGTTTCACGTCTGAAGCGAGCCAATGGAAACTACCTGGATATTCTGGGCAGAGTTCGTCCCGGCGTGAATCCGCAAGCTCTGGAAGCGAAGCTGCGTGTTGAGCTCCATGATTGGCTGGCGAGCCATGTGCCTGACATGGAGCCGGGCGAAAAGCAGCTTTGGCAACAGCAGACGCTCCACTTGATTCCTGGCGGATCGGGCGTGGCGGTCATGCGGGATGAATACGAGAGCAGCCTCAAGCTGCTTTTGATTGCTGCCGGATGCGTTCTGCTTGTGGCTTGCGGGAATCTAGCAAACTTGATGCTGGCACGTGGGTTGAGAGAACGCGCACAGGTTTCAATACGTGTTGCGATGGGAGCTTCGCGAATTCGGCTGGTGCGCAAGGCCCTGGTGGAAAGTGTGCTGCTGGCCATTGTTGGCGGAGCACTCGGGATTGCTGTGGCGTATAGCGGAACACGTCTGATTCTTTACCTGGCCTTCGAGATCGGTGGAGGAAACAATTATGTTCCAGTCAGTCCTGCGCCATCGTGGCCGGTGCTGCTCTTTACGCTGGGCATCTCGATTCTGACGGGAATTCTCTTTGGAACGGCACCGGCGTGGATTACTTCTCATGCCGATCCGGTGGAGGCGCTACGCGGTGCGAACCGTTCTGTGGGGGGCGGCCGTTCGTGGGCTCAGAAGTCGCTGGTCGTTGCGCAAGTAGGAATGTCGCTGGTGTTGCTCTCTGCGGCCGCATTGCTTGCGGAGAGTCTACGCAACCTGGAGCACCAGGATTTTGGGTTCGAGACGCAGGGCCGGTATCTCGTAGGGATTAATCCGACGCTCAGCACTTATAAGCCAGAACAGATGGAGCTATTGTTCCGCAAGATCGACGACAGCCTGAAGCAGATTCCTGGTGTGCGCGCGGCTGCGCCTGTACTTTATGCGCCGATGAGCGGCGATAGCTGGAATGAAGGGATTCGCATTCAGGGCAGGCCAGAGCCTAATCCGAAAGAAGACACAGGCGCTGGCTGGGCACGCGTGATGCCGGGATTCTTCGATGCCATCGGCGCGAAGATTGTGCTAGGCAGGCCCATTACCGAAAATGACACCGCAAGCACATTGAATGTGGCGGTTGTTAACGAGGCATTCGTTAAGCGTTTTTTCAAAGACAAGAGTCCGATTGGGTACCATTTCGGCATTGACCGGCTCAAGTATGCCTCTACCTATGAGATTGTTGGCGTGGTCAGAGACATTCGTTATATGACATGGGACTATAAAGAGGCTGTCCGGCCGATGTTCTGGGTGTCAGAGGCGCAGACCGTTATGTCATACGACGATCCTATTTTTTCAGATGGCGAAAAGCATTCTCATTTTCTGTACAACATTGTCGTCTGGGCGCCGGGCGATCCGCCTGGTATGGAGCAGCAGGTGCGGAAAGCGATCGCGAGCGTTGATCCGACGCTTGTGGTGAATGGTGTTGATTCCTACAGCAAAGTGATCAGCGGAGATTTTCAACAGCAGAACATGATTGCCACATTGACGACTCTTTTTGGGGCGCTGGGGCTGGCGTTGGCGGCTATCGGACTTTACGGTGTGATGGCTTACACGGTGGAACAGCGCACGAATGAGATCGGTTTACGGATGGCTCTGGGTGCGAATCGCAAAGATGTGATCCGGATGGTGCTTCGCGGCGCATTCTGGCAGGTGGGGATTGGTTTGGGGTTAGGGATTCCGCTGGCTGTTTTAGCAGGGAAGCTGATGAAGGATCAGTTGTTCGGTGTGCAGCCGTGGGATCCGGCCATGCTGGCTGGGGCTTCGGTGCTGCTTTCACTGGCAGCGCTGGTGGCGACTGTGGTGCCGGCACGCCGAGCTGCTGCAGTGGAGCCTATGGTTGCGTTGCGCAACACTTAACTGTAAACAAATCAGCTTTCAGTTAAAGCCCAGAGAATGGTTATCTGAATCTCAGGTCTCGAAAATGGCCTTTACGAGTTTCGTGCATGAAACGGACAGCGGCCGGTTTCGGGTGAGTTATCGTCTGGCAACGCATACTGTTTCCACTCATGATTTGTCGCCTGACCGTAGAACCCAATGTCCGGATGAACGGTCATGCCGTCATATGCGAGCATGCGTTTGTGGATTCGATGGCGCACCTCGGATGCGATGGGCTGTGAAGTGGACGGATCGATGAATAAGATGCGGGGCTGAAAGATGATGACAATTCCTGGGCCGAGATTCCTGCTGTGCCGCTGCTTATAAGTTGGCGACGTGCCGACAGCGAACATCTCGCAACCTTCAAAGGAGAATTCCCATAAAGGGTGCTCTGGTCCACGTCCGATAGCGGGCTTGGAATCGTGCTGGTGCAGAAACTGAAGTATCTGCCAGAAGCGATCTACAAATATGGAATGGCTGGTGAGGGTCGGGTCCGGTTCAAAGAATGCAACAAGGCTGCAGCGCACATACTCTGGCATTGCGAGCAAGCGAACGAACTGTCGCATGCTTACAGCCATTTCGTTTAGTGCGCCATGCGTGGCAAATGTGTAGAGCATTTCTCCGCGAACCTCTCCGGTCTGGCCAAAGAAACATGGGTAATTAGAAGCGTTGAGCGTTGCCTTGTACTGTTCATAGGCTCTCAGCTTCCACTCTTCTTTAGGAGACGCGCCAAGAATTCCACGACTAAGGACGCGGCTGGTCCATTCAGAAATTTTTGTGTCTGGTACTGCAGTACTGATCATGATGTTGTCCTGGCGGTGTGAGCTTTTCTGGCACGGCGAGCTAACCGAACCATACGGCGGAAGCCTGCTGCCTGTTGTTCTCCCCATGAGCCGGTGATCATGGCGGGCTCCGCGCCCGCGTCTCCAGTCTCGATGGTGAGGTCATTGAACTTTGCGGTTCCGAAGATCTGGTCCCACCATGAGAGTGCTGTGCCGAAGTTGCAGCTGCGGCGTCCGGCGGCTTTTAGGGCGTGGTGCGTGCGGTGGAATCGCGGTGAGATGAAGATATGATCACCGAGCCATCCGTAGCTAATGCGAGTGTTGGAGTGCGCCATGCTTGCAACGAAGCGCAAGCAGAGGATGAGAAATGGAAACTGAAAGGCGGGAATTCCGATAGCAAGGCCTACGACAATAAGCCATAGATACGTAATAGTGTCTTCGAGAATATGGGAACGCTCATCAGACCAGAAGGTCAGTTGATCTTCGGCGTGATGCACGGAGTGGATGCCATACCACCATCCGTATTTATGCGAGAGGCGATGCTTCCAGTAGTCTGCGCAATCGAGGATTGCGAAGTTTGCTATGAAGACTACAACGGGCCAGGATGCAAGTGCGGGAATAAGCGTGGCGAGGGACGGCTGCGTGATTCCATGTGCGAAGAGAAATTCGCAAAGCTGCTGGCCGAACCAACTGAACTCGAAGAACGCAATCAGTGGAAACAAAACAATGCGGACAAAGAAGGCATAGGTGACATCCGCGGCTATGGGATTGCGTTCAGGCCAGCTTGTGAGCGGCCACAGATGTTCGATGGGTGTGCATATCAAAATGCTTAAGAAGAGTTCCAGAACTCCACAGCTTGCGAAGAACAGCCATAAGGCGAGCGTGTGACTCCGCGGTGCTATTCCAGATGCCGTGAGAAAGGACTGGATAGAGCTTACCGCGCTGTCAATCATGACTGCGCCTGATGGACCGGCGTGAGATGCCCAACACATATGCCCCTCCACGTTCCTCGCTTCCTTGTTCTTAAGAGAGACGGAGGCGAGAAGCCAGATGTTTGCAGGAAACGATGAATTTTATGCAGGGAAGTCGCATATTTCATCGGGCAGAGAATGAAATGAAAAGCACTGCAGGTGGGGAAGCGGGCAGTAACAGGAAGCACTTGTCATCTATGGCGCGGAGAGGTGCTCTGTGGACCGTTCCCTGCGCAAAGTGCAGGATTGGCTGCAATTTCCTTCGACGAGTGCAGCAAAACCTGCATTCTGGATAGAATTGAGATGAAGCTGCGTATCGACTTGCGCAGCTTGCCTCAAATCTATTCCAAGTGCTGATTGTGTGCGTCAGCGGGAAATGGAGGCACGGTGCGCGCTCAAGCCATGATAACTACGATCGATAACAGTTCCCACTCGCAAAGCCCGGAGACAGGGGCGTCGACACGGCAGTTGAGGGCGTGGGTTGGAGCATTTGCCGGGATCTGGTGTGCAGCCGCCGCGCTGACGGTGATTACCGCATATGAGTGCAGTTCCATCTTTCACGCATCTTCCCTTCATTACGCTCTTGTGCTCTGGGGATGGTGGGGTTGTGTAGCCTGCGTGCTTTGGAAAGTGGGCGAGCGTAAGCCGTTTCTTTCCGGGTTTTCAACGTGGTCCATCCTGCTGCACTCGGGGGCTGCAGCCGTGCTCGGTTATGCACATCTGGTTACTTTGTGGAGCCTGGGCTTTACGGGTGAAGGCTGGTACGCAGGATTGCCCAAGTGGGCGGCCTTTCATGCCTTGCTGAGCATCAATCGCTTCGGTGTGGAAGTGCTTGTTTATGGCTTCGTCTTTGGCTTAATTGGCATCGTGCAATATCAGATCCACGCTCAACATGAACGCATCCGGTCCCTGGAGCTTGAGCGGCAACTGTCCGCGGCCCAATTGAGGGCTTTGCAAATGCAGCTTGAGCCGCACTTCTTGTTCAACACGCTGAATGCGATTACCACGCTTGTGGAGTTTGGGCGCCAACAGGAAGCAACGGAGATGCTTTCGCACCTCAACGCTATTCTGAAGAGCACGCTTAAACGCACGACGCCCGAGAAGGTTCCATTGTGGCAGGAAATCGAGATTGTGGAGAATTATCTTGCCATCGAGCAAGTGCGTTTTGCCGACCGTTTGCGTATCGAGATCAAGGTGGAACCGAGCGCGCTCGATAGTCTCGTTCCATGCTTTTTGCTTCAGCCTATTGTGGAGAATGCCATTCGACACGGCATTGCTCAATGCGAAAACAATGGCATGGTAGAAGCTTCTGCGCGGCGCGAGGGAAATTTGCTGCGGCTGGAAGTGCGCAACAGCGGAGTTCGTGGTAGTGTGGCGTCTAAACCGGGCAATGGCATAGGTTTGAAAAATACGCGTGAACGACTCGCGCATTTTTATCATGATGCATTTGACATGCAGGCTGTTCCGATTGATGCCGGTGGTTTCGAGGTTGCGATTGCCATTCCTTACGAGCGACGCTGAATGAAGCTGAAGACCATGCTTGCCGATGACGAGCCGCTGGCGCGCGAGCGGTTACGATTTCTACTCTCCGAGGATGAGGAGTTTGTGATCGCGGCTGAGTGCCGTAGTGGCAAGCAGGTTGTGGATACTCTTAAGGAAGAGCGATTCGATGTGCTTTTTCTTGATATCCAGATGCCCGGTGGGGATGGGTTCGAGATCATTCAGGAAGTGGGCGTGGCAAACATGCCGGCTACTGTGTTTGTGACAGCGCATAACCACTATGCAGTGCAGGCCTTTGAGGTTCACGCGTTAGACTACCTGACCAAGCCGGTAGAGCGGGAGCGGCTTAAGGCTACATTGGCACGCGTGAAAGAACGTATTGCTCTTGAAGCTGCGCGGCTGACGCAGGAGCAAATGCAATTTGCGCTTCGCGCGCTCCGCGAATAAAACGGCGAGCGCCGCGAATATCCAGCGCGGCTCGTGGTACCCAGCGGCACGCGTGAAGCTTTCGTGAATGTGGATGAGATTGAATGGGTTGAGGCGGCCGATTATTATGCCTGCCTTCACGTTGGCGCGAAAAGTCTTATGTTGCGCGAGACCATTAAACAGCTGGCTGAAACACTCGACCCCAGGAAATTTGTGCGCGTGCATCGATCCGCGATTGTGAACATTGCGTATGTGCGTGAGATATTGCGTGAAGGACGCAACGAGGGTTGGGTTTTTCTTTCCAACGGTCAGCGCGTGAAGATGAGCAAGACTGGATGGCAAAACCTGTTGAGCCTCAGCCGGTCCTGACGAGTTTTCATTGTCCTAATCGTGCTGCATCGCAACGCATCCGTTGCTGCATAGATGTGACTATTTCCCTGCATGGATGCAATTTTCTACTGCAATTTGCTCGCCTTGTATCTGCGCTTCGGCGAGTGTGATGCAAGGGAGAATGCAAATTCATGTGCGGCAAGCGATGGACGAAATGTTTCATCAACTTGACTCAGTCATTGTTGTTACCTGGATTGATATTTGTGGCGCCAGTATCTGTCGTCGCCTTTGCGCAGCAGCTTTGTACTAGTGGGTTGCGTGTCGAAGGTGTCGTTTTCGATCCAAGTGGCGCGGCAGTTCCGGGAGCGCAGGTGCGATCGGGCGACAATCAGCGGACAACCACCGATGCGAGCGGTCGATTCGTTTTCACTTGTGTTTCGGCGAGCTCAGCTATTGTGACCGTGCAGGCCGATGGGTTTAGTGCGGCCACAGCGCGAGCGAACGCAATTACGGGTGGAACTGCAAATTTCAATGTACAGCTGACTATCGCCGATGTGCAGGCTAGCGTGCAGGTGAATGCCGATGTGGACACGATGGACCCCGAGCGTGGTGCGGGCACAACCACGCTCTCTGCTGCGGATGTGCAACAGCTTCCAGATGATCCGGACGATCTTTTACAACAGCTTCAATTGCTCGCCTCTGTTAGCGGAGGGGCTTCTACATCGGCTACTGTCGTGGTTGATGGATTTCAGAATGGAAGCGCGATGCCGCCTAAGAGCGCTATCGCGGCTATCCGTATTAATCCCGATCCTATATCGCCTGAATATCAACGTCCTGGAATGGAAGGTGGACGGATTGAAATTATTACCAAGCCGGGCGCAGACAAATATCATGGCGCCGTTTTCTTTACCGATAGCAATTCAATTTTCAATGCTACTGATCCGTTTTCTGTGACTGCGACTCCTGCAGGTAAACGCCGCTATGGGTTTGAGTTTGGAGGGCCGATCCTCTCGCAGAAGAGCGGCTTTTCACTGGCGCTTGAAAGGCGCGACATTACTGAATTCAACGTGGTGAATGCTACGACACTCGATGCGAATCAGAATCAGGTGGCAGAGCAAGAAACGGTTGCGGCACCGCAGGAGAGATGGATCGGCTCAACACGCGCTGACTGGCAACTCACGGAAAAAGATGCAGCTGTGCTTTCCTACTCTGCCGATGTAAACAGTCTTGGTAATCAAGGCGTCGGTGGACTTGTGCTGCCTGAGGCAGGCTACTCGAACTACGTTGCCGAGTATGATCTGCGTTTTACCAATACATATACCGTGAACGCTAATATGTTGCACGAGACGCACATTGGTTATACGTGGAAGCGTACACAGCAGACACCTAACTCCACCGATCCCTCGCTACAGGTGGAGGGCTATTTCACTGGTGGAGGGGCTACCAGCCAGAATCTGAACAACCGTGAGCGTGATCTGGAGATTGACGATGACATGATGATTACGCGTGGCGCGCACTCGATCAAATTTGGCGCGCAGTCACTCGGTCTCCTCATTCACGATTACGATCCGGACACTTTCAATGGAGCGTTCACCTTTGGCGGTGGAAGCGCGCCGGCGCTAGGCGTGAACAACGATCCCACTGGTGCAACGACTACCATTACGCCTATTGAGCAGTATCGCCGCGCTTTGCTGAATTTACCCGGCGGTGCGCCGACTACTTATCAACTCACATCTGGCACACCGCTGGTTCCGTACACGCAGTGGCAGCTGGCTCTCTATGGACAGGACAGTATCAAGTTAATGCCGCGTCTTACTGTCACTGCGGGGCTTCGCTATGCTTTTCAGACGACGCCTGCTACCTTCAACAATTTTGCGCCGCGAGTAGGTGTTGCGTGGTCGCCGGACAAGAATTCCAATTGGACGGCCCATTTTCGTGTTGGCATCTTCCAGATTCCGCCAGGTACGGCAGACCCTGCGGATGCTGCACAAACTTATCGGCTCAACGGCGTGCGTCAGCAACAGGCTACTATCTATTCGCCGGATTACAGCAACCCGCTTACGCCGATTCCGGGGTCGATCCAGGTCGGCAATGTCTGGCGATTCGCTTCCAGCATTGAGCAGATTCCAGTGGGTGAATACGCAATTGGCATCGAACGCGAATTGCCGCATCATTGGCATCCTGATTTTTGGTACACGGGCTACTGGGCGTGGGGCGATCCGCGTGCCGTGAACATGAATGCGCCCATGGTTGCCAGCAGCGTTGGTACGCCGCCTGATCCGACGGCTGCACTGCTGGCGCCGCGTCCCGGCGCGGCAAATCTTAATATCTTTGAGTATCAGAATTCCGCGCACAACCGCGGTGGAATCATCTCTGTTGGCATCTCGCAGAAGAGTTATAAGCACTCGACGCTGAACCTGGGCTGGTGGGGCGAGAACTTTCGCTCCGACGGCAACACGCCGCAATCCAGCTACAGCGATAAGGGCGAGTCTGCGCGCACAAACTGGCAATCGAGCGGTGCGCTTGTCGAGAGTGAATTTCATCTTCCGTGGAAGATCAACTATGGCGTGTGGGCTTACTGGCATTACGGGATGCCATACAACATTACTACCGGAACCGATGCCAATGGCGACGGCTCTTTCAATGATCGCCCTTCTTATACGTCGGCTATTGAGAACGGAACCTACGCTACACCCTTTGGCCTGATGACAACTAATGCTGTGAATGGCACTGTGCCGCGCAACATTGGTACGATGCCGACGGTTTTGCACATGTATTCCAACCTGAGCCGCGATTTCAAATTCACATCCAGCAAGGAACATTCCCGCACGCTGACTCTGAATGCGCGCGCGGCGAACCTGCTCAATCACACCAATGTGACGGCTGTGAATACGATCTTATCGTCGGAGGCCGTCGGGCAATCGGTTGCGGCTGAGGCTGCGCGGCGTGTGGAGCTTGGAGCGCGGTTTGCGTTTTAAATGGGAAGGTGCCGCTGGCAGTGGGGTATCTGAATGTCGTTTTGTTTGGTTATGCTTTCCAGGTGGGCACGCCGTGGGCGATATGCCATAGCATTCGGTCCAGGTCAGGCTCCTGCGTGCCTTGTCCGGATCGGGTATTCATGACGGCTGCCCAACTGCAACCGCTGTGGGTATGTACCATCAGGCTGACGGTGCCTGGCAGGCCTCCGTTGTGCCATGCGTTGCCGGCGGGATTGACTTCGAGGCCGCAGGCATATCCTGGATTGGCGCTTGTTCCGGTTGTCATCGTTTTGAGGCTTCTAAGTGAGAGCAGGGGGGCTGCGCCTTCCTGATCTTCAGGTGAGAACAGACACGCCATAAACCGCGCCATATCTTCAGAGGTTGCTATCCAGCCGCCATGGGAATCCATGCGAGTGATGGGTATGGCGTAGGGGTTTTCACCCTTCTGACCGTAATATGTGACTTCGTTGGGTGCAGGCTTATGAGTCGCGATTCGCATGTCATTTGCGCCGACTTTACTGAGAACGTTCTGCCGCACAAACTGCGCATACGGTTGGCCCGAAATCTTTTCGATTACGCGACCCAGAACGCAATAGCCGAAATTGGAATACGCGTAGTGCTGGCCGGGAGGATTTTGAAGCTCGTGCGTTTTCAGAGCCCATTCGATGAGCTGGTCCTGGTTGAGGCCGGGTTTGTCGAACATTGGATCGTTGTTCTGATTGCTCCAGCCGCCCGAGGTATGAGTGAGCAAATGATGCACCGTGATGTTATGCAGCCAGTCTTTGTGACTGCCCAGATTCGCATACTGTGGGAGGATGCCATCTGGGCTGAAGACTGTTTGTTCAAGCTGAAGCTTGCCAGCCTCCATCAGTAAAAATATGGAGGCCGAAGTAAATGCTTTCGAATTGCTGGCGATACGAAAGAGACTTGCGGCTGTTACGGGAGCCTGTGTGGAACGATCCGCCATGCCGAATGCGCCGGAATAGAGAAGACTTTTTCCGCGAAGGAAACACATTGTCAAACCGAGCACTCCATACTGTGCCATGTATTGACTCACCTCCCGATCGATCTGAGGAGGCTTGGCTGCCTGCGCGGAGGTCAGGACTCGGCTTGCGATGGCGCAGAGAGCGACAAGGCCGCTATTTCGAAGAAATTCTTTTCGATTGATGACTGGCATTGTTGTGGGCTTTCGTATGAGGAATTATACGCCCAAACAATGCACTACGTTGTTGGAATTGGAGCCGATTTTCTCTGTGTCGCTGCGATCTCGCGCAATTTGCGTAGTATGCCGGAAAGATCTTGCGGCTTTATTGCGCTGTTTCCGAAGCTGAAATAGACGGCACGATAGAGCTGGTACAGATCCTCGTAAACGGCCGCTGCTTCGGGTTGCGGCATGAAGGTTCGATGGCCTGCGGCCATTGCGTTCTGCGCGGCTTCAATGCTGGAGTAGATGCCTGCTGCGACGCTGGCGAAGATTCCGGATCCTACGCTGGTAGGCGTGGAGTCGGGAACCATGACGGGCTTGTTCAAAACATTTGCGTAAATCTGATTCAGCGTGGCATTGTTCTGCGGAATTCCGCCAGCATTGATGACGCGTTCGATTGGTACTCCATACTCGCTCATACGTTCAAGAATGATGCGGGTATGGAACGCAGTACCTTCAATTGCGGCGAAGAGTTCGTCCTGCGCCGTGTGCAGAAGGTTCCAACCCAGCGTAATGCCACTGAGCTCGCTGTTGACTAGGACGGTTCGATCTCCGTTATCCCAGGAGAGGCGCAGAAGACCTGTCTGGCCGGCGCGATATTGATCCAGGCCCTCCGATAGTGTTTTCGCTGTGGTGCCAGCGCGGCGCGCAATGGCCTCAAAGATGTCTCCGGTGGCAGAGAGGCCCGCTTCGATGCCGGTGAAATGCGGATGAACGCTTCCGGGAACAACTCCACAGACCCCTGGGATCAATTGCGTGCGTGCGGCCATTGCGATGATGCAGGTAGAGGTGCCAACTACATTGACGACATCCCCTTCTCTACAGCCGGCGCCAATGGCATCCCAATGCGCATCGAAGGCGCCAACGGGAATAGGAATGCCTGCGCAAAGTCCAAGCTTTGCAGCCCATTCCGTAGAAAGAGTTCCGGCGAGATGATCGGAGGTGAGAACGGCGCTTTCCATTTTCGCGCGAATCCCATCGAGGAGTGGATCAAGTTCGGAAAGAAATTGTTGTGATGGCAGTCCGTCCCATTTTTCGCCCCATAACCACTTATGGCCCATTGCACAGGCGCTGCGCTTAACTAATTTTGGATCTTTGATTCCGCAGAGGGTGGCGGCGACCATATCGCAGTGCTCAAATGCAGAGGCAAACGAGCTGCGCTTATCAGGGTTGTGACGCAGCCAGTGGAGCAATTTTGCCCAGCCCCATTCATGGGAGTAAACCCCTCCGCACCATTCGATAGCTTCGAGATTTTGTGCGTGTGCGAGTGCAGTAATCTCCTGCGCTTCATGGAGCGCTCGATGATCACACCACAGGTAATAGTCGTCGAGCGGCTGCATGGAACTGTCAACGGGGATTACGCTTGAACCGGTTGTGTCGAGAGCAATCGCCTGAATGCTTTGGCCGTCTATGTCAGTTTGCTTGAGCACGTCCGCCATTGCCACGACCAATGCGTTCATCTGGTCCGCATGAGACTGGGTTGCGAAATCCGGGTCTTCTTTTTTTCTCTTGAGTGGATAGGAGGCGACAGCAGTGCCAAGACGGCCGCGGTCACTTGCCAGAAGAGTAACTCGAGTGCTCAATGTTCCAAAATCGACGCCGGCAACAACTTTCATCCGCACTGCTCCTCAATAGCGCATTGCATCATGATACGGAAATCGAGCTACCGTTAGCAAACGTTTTCTCTATTGTTAAATATGTTGCAATAAGCAGTTACAGAGAAGGATCTGCATATCAGACGCACAGCTGATACGCAGTACTCTGCATATTTACGTGCAGGTCTGTATAGATCGTGTTCATGTTCTCAGGGGACTATTTTATTGTGCGCTTTATGTGTGCAGTGGACGACACCTGCTTAGATTTATTCTCAGCCGGACGAAGATCGTGCATCGCGCCGGGAGGATAGCCAGTAGACTCCCGAACCACAAGACGCGTGTCTATTTTGTATTCCCGTTGCGGCGTTGTGTTCTGAACGTGAGATCGAAGTGCGGTTACAGCTGCGCGGGCCAGATCCAATCGCGACATCTGAATCGAAGTGAGAGGTGGGATCATGACGCGTGCTATGTGCACGTCATCAAAGCCAATCACAGAAAGATCAGCCGGTACACGCAGCCCTGCTCTGTACGCCTTATGGAGCACGCCGATGGCCGTCATATCGTTAGAGCACATGACAGCTGTCGGTAGCTGCTTGCCAGCGAGCAGCTGCTCCGTAGCCTGGATTCCACCTTCCAGCGTATGGTCCCCTTCAATCATCCACTCCGGCTGTGGAGCTATTCCGCATTCACGCAGCGACTGGGTGAATGCTTCAAGACGGGCATGTGCTGAGCTAAGCCGGCCTGGGCCAGAAATGAATGCGATGTTTCTGTGCCCCAGCGCAGCGAGATGCTGCACACCCTGGCGGATTCCATGGTGATAATCGACTTTCAGTACGCTGACTTGGGAGCTGGACGGGCCAGTGTCAATAAAGACCAGAGGAATATTGCGCTCGGCGAGCTGTTCGAGTAGTGGTTCTTCGATGCCAAAGGTCATGACCGCTACACCTTCGGCTTTGCGTTCTAGCATTCGCCGGATGCAGAGCTCCCAGCGCTTGGGATCATAGTTGGTTGAGCTAACCAAAATCTCGTAGCCGCTTTCAACGGCCACATCTTCAAACCCCTGAATAAGCTCAGAAAAGAACGGATTGGTTATTTCGGAAACAATCAAGCCAAACACGCCGCTCTTGCCTGAGACAAGAGCCCGCGCCTGAGTATTAGGAAAATAATTCAGCTCTCGAATCACATCCCAGACGCGTTTCGCCATTTTGGCGTTGACGGTTGGAACACGATTGATGGTTCTCGATACAGTAGCAACGGAGACATTCGCCCGTTCAGCTACGGTGCGTATGTCCATCAAACCGTCCTTGGAGCCATTCGTACGTCTTGGCTTTGGCATAGTTCTATCCGGCTGGCGAGAATGCGTTTTCAGGATAGGGGCAATCAGGAAAAATATCAACTTCCATGAGTTGTTCGCGATAGCGGGCAGAAAGAGAATTCTTTCTCTATTTCGACAGAAAATGTTTACTCTAAACTTTGCTTTGCATAGGCGATTAACGGGATATTGCGCCGGTTGTATGTAGAGTAAAGCGTATAGGCAAGGGGCGTGTGCCTTCTCAGAGCACCGCTGTTGATAGGGAATCGCATGAGCGCAAAAAATCTGCCACACATGACTTTTACCTTTCTGAGCTGCAATGGACGTGTCAATTTGGGACTTCAGCATGTTCTGTTCTACTGGCTGTTCCTATGCTTGTCCTTCCTCTTTGCACATGCACAGACGAAGCGTTCCATTCCCTCGCTACCCAAGCAACAACTGGCTACAAGGTATTTTGGTGCGGATGCGCCGTGGTTCCTGGACAACATTCCCTTTCTTGAGATTGACGACCCCGAAATTCAGCAGATTTATTACTACCGTTGGAAGCTTTATCGCTCTCACATTCGCGAAATCGGGGCGCAAGGGACCATGGTTACTGAATTCCTCGATAACGTTCCATGGGGACGCCAGCCCTACACGGATCTGAATGACTCCTCATCCTTCCATCTGCTGGAAGGCCGCTGGATGCGCAATCCAGCAGTCATCGATTCACTAATCGACCACTTGTATTCCGGCGGAGGAGATGACCGCCATTTCTCTGAATCCATAGCTGCAGCGACATGGAGTACAACTTTGGTCACGGGCGATTTTCAACCGGCTATTCGTCACCTCGATACGATGCAATACATCTTTAACGAGTGGGATGATCATCTGGATCGCAACCGCTCGCTCTATTGGATTGATCCCATCAGCGACGCCACGGAGTACTCCATCGCTTCCATTGATGCGTCGGGTGCAGGATTCACCGATCATCCCAGTACCGACGAGCGGCAGAATGGATTTTTGTATGGTTTTGCTTTTCGCCCATCCATCAACAGCTATCAGTTCGCAAATGCAAATGCCATTGCGCAGATTGCTGTGGCTGCCGGCCGGCATGACATTGCAGACGAATACAGGCAGCGCGCCGAGAAGATTCGTTCTGCTGTTCTCTCACAGCTTTGGGATCCGAGCCTCAAACACTTCACAGATCGTTATCAGAGATCGACAGCCTCAGTGAAAGCGGGTGAATTTATTCGTGGTAGAGAACTCGTCGGCTACGTTCCCTGGCTTTACGAGCTCCCTTTGAGAGACGCCGCCGGGGCTGAAATGACGAAGGCTTGGAGCCACATCCTTTTGCCTGCGGAGCTTTACGGCCAATACGGCCTTCGCACCGCCGAGCCGAGTTATGCGAAATACATGATCCAATACCGCTATGACAAGGAATCCGGCAATCCAGAGTGCCAGTGGAACGGCCCGTCGTGGCCCTTTCAGACCTCGCAGGTGCTTGGTGGTCTTGCAAATTTGCTGAATGACTACCAGCAAAACGTAATCACCAGCGGCGACTACCTCCGACTGCTACGGCAATATACGCATCAGCATTTTCTCTTACCCGATCATCCGGATCTACAGGAAGATTACAACCCGGACACCGGGCGTCCGATCGTTGGACTTTCTCGTTCGCACCATTACAATCACTCCACTTATATCGATCTAATCTTGAGCGGGCTTGTGGGAGTTCGCCCACGGGCGGATGATGTTCTCGAGTTGAACCCTCTGATTCCTTCCGACAAAGATTCGCTGGGGCATCCGATTCGGTACTTTTTGCTGGATAACTTGATGTATCACGGACACGCAGTCACGGTTATTTACGATCAAACCGGCACTCACTATCAGGTGGCTCCCGGGCTTACCGCGATTGTTGATGAAAAGATAGTTGCGAATTCTCCATCTCTTCGGCGAATCCAGATCCCTTTATCCGGTCACCGCAATGTCATCTACCGAGAGTCTCATAAGAGAATCGATCTTGCCGTGAATCTCGGAATTCCGGGAACTCCGACCGCAACTGCATCTTCAAGCAGTACGATTGGTTCTCCTGCTCAAGCAATCGATGGGCGGCTCTGGTTCTTTCCAGAGATTGCGAACGGCTGGTCGCCCGCGCCCGATGCGGCAGGTAAACAAAGCTGGCTTTCGATTGATTTTGGCAAAGAACAAGAAGTGGATACGGTCGAACTTTATTTCCTTGGAGACGGATCAACTTATCAGGCGCCGACAAACGTCAGGCTCGAATATCGAATGGGGGAGGAATGGCGGCCGATATCTGGGGAGCGGCTTGAGCAGGCGCATCTGATTTCCAATGGTCGTAATCGCTTTACATTTCCTGCGGTGGAAGCGCGGGAGATTCGACTTGTGATTGACGGGCCGCCTGCTTCCGGGACGTTTCGATTGATTGAAGCGGAGATATTTCACTCTAAATGACGCCTTGTCCTGTGTAAGCTGATGTGAGAGTTTGCGTCGCTGAGGCCGGCTATTCGACAGCAAGGCGGAACCAATACAGCAAAGGGGACATGAATTTCTATGCGGCTCAAGTCACTTCTGTTAATCGTAAAAGCCCTGTTACCCATAGTTGTTTTTGTCGCAATCGCGATCATTCGTATCAACGTCGCTTCAGCGCAATCGGCCACACCTGGTCCGTGCGATTTGTATGCATCAACTACTCCTTGCGTTGCTGCCTTCAGCACCACACGTGCTTTATACAGGGCCTATACTGGCCCGCTCTATGAAGTCACGCGACAGTCAGATAAGACCTCCATGAACATCGGTCTCCTTCCGGACGGCTACGCCAAGGCAGCACTACAGGACACCTTCTGCGCCAACACTTCCTGCGCCATTACGAAGATCTACGATCAGTCGCCCAATCGCAACGACCTCACGCCTGCGCCTCCGGGTGGAGCGGCGCGTGGCCCCGGTCTTGATGGCTACGATATTGCGGCCGTGGCAAATGCTCTTCCAGTAACGATCAGCGGACATAAGGTCTACGGTATCGCTGTTACGCCCGGCACGGGCTACCGCAATGACACGCCTGTAGACACCGCTATTCATGGCCAGGCTGAAGGTGTTTACATGGTTACGTCGGCGTTTAATCTCAACGACAAATGCTGCTTTGATTTTGGCAATGCCGAGGTGGACAATCTCGACAACAAAGCAGGCCATATGGACGCTATCAACATCATTTGTCACGGCAGTCCGTGCAGTCCTGATGCGGGTCTGGATATGGAAGATGGCATCTACGGCCATCTCAAGGTGCCTGCCGGCACGGCTTTCGTTACAGACATGGGCGCCAGCGACGGTCAACACAAATACGCCATCTACCAAGGCAATGCCCAGTCCGGCGTACTGACCACTACCGGAGCAATCCCTCTTCCAAATGGCTATCAGCCCATGCGGCAGGAAGGATCTATTATCCTCGGCATCGGCGGCGATAACAGCAATTGGGCTAAGGGTTACTTCTTTGAGGGTGTCATGACTAAAGGAATGCCTAGCACCCAGGTCATGCAGACAATTCAAAGTAACATTGTGGCTGCCAGGTACGCGGGACAGCCCAAGCCATAATATTGCGGAGCAAGCTCTGCGAGGAGTTGGAAATAGATGAGGCTAAACCGGAGAACTTTCTGTTCTGGAGCTGTGGGCGCGGTTTTGTCAGAACTATTTCTTTCAAAAGCTTGGGGCATACGAAAATCGGCAGCCTACCAGATGGTTGCGAAAACTGACCATCAGCGAATTTTGCGCGGAGCCGATGAATACCTGCCGCTTCCGGTGTTGACCGTTACAGCCTTTTCGTCCGACAAAAGCCCTGGTGGCCTCCATGATTTCTTTTCCCAAGCGGACTATTTCTGGCCTGATTCCAAGAATCCGGATGGTCCATACGTTAACCGCGATGGGCAGAGCAATCCGGAGAATTTCAACAAGCACCGCGAAGTGATGATCGATCTCTCGGTGCGCATGCCGGCCTTGACGGCCGGTTGGCTCCTGACTGGCGATGCGCAGTTCGCAAAACGTGCGGGCGACTATCTTCGGGCATGGTTCGTTACTCCGACGACACGGATGAATCCGAACCTGGAGTTTTCCCAGGGAGTTCACGGGGTTTCAACGGGCCGCAGCTACGGCATCATCGATACTCTCCACTTGGTGGAAGTAGCGCGTGCCGCCAGCTTTCTTAATTCTGCGGCTCTTGGTGATGAAGACTTGCGCGGAGTTAAGGAGTGGTTCCACCAATACCTGACCTGGTTGAAGACCAGCGAAAAAGGCCAGAAGGAACGTGCAGCCTTGAATAATCATGCGACGTGCTGGGCTCTTCAGGCTTCGGAGTTTGCCCGCCTGGTTGGTGACGAGGGAACTCGAGACGAGATGCGCGGGTGGTTTGTACGGACACTGCTTCCTGATCAACTTGGTGCAGATGGCTCCTTTCCCCAGGAACTGGCCAGGACTAAACCTTATAGCTATTCGATCTTTAACTTCGATGTGATGGCTGGGCTGGCGCAATCGTTGGGGGCGTCTGTACCGGACCTGAGGAAATTTTCATTGCCGGATGGAAGAGGAGTTTGCAAAGCAGCGGCCTTTCTTTATCCTTACCTTCAAGACAAATCCAAGTGGCCCTATAAAAAGGATATTGAGCACTTTGATGCACTTCCTGTCCGGTCGCCGGGCTTGCTGTTTGCCGGCGTGGCGTGCCATCGCGAAGAATATATCGCTCTCTGGAAAACGTTGAACGCGGACCCGACGGACAAAGAGATCATTCGTAATTTTCCCATTCGCCAACCCCTTCTCTGGGGCTGACCAGGTTACGGATGAACTGTAGTTCAGAACACACTTTACAAGTGTCTCCGATTAGTCTATTGGTTCAACCTATGGAGATGAGGAGCTTGCGGATGCGGCGTGTGTATGTTGATCGGTTCATGCTGTATCTGATGGTGATGGTAATTGTTCTCTTGAACGGAATGATTTCGCTTGCTGCGCAGAGTCCCGGCGATGATCCCGTGGTTGCGAGGTGGAATTTTCGTGTTGAGAATGGAACGGTCACTGAACTGGTGGCTGGAAGCCGTGTGCAGGTTAAGGGGAATGTGTATGCCGCAAAGGGGCCAGTCGCGGATGCCGTGCAGATGGATGGATATACAGCCGCAATCCTGTGGCCGCCTGTGGCCGCACTCGATCATCCGCAAGAACTGGGCATTTCGGTATGGATTGAGCTCGATGCATATCCGTGGAATTTAGCTCCGATTCTTGACCAGAGAACATCCGGCGGATCGTTCTTTTTTGGCGTGGATGCTACGGGCCACCTAGCTGCTAGATCCGGAAATGTCACAGAAGCGGTTTCGACGCGCGCGATTCCGCTCCGCAAATGGGCCTTAGTGACACTTGGAATCAGCAATGGGAAGGCTACTTTTACGATAGATGGTTCAGCCATTGCAGCATCCGCCGTGGAATCGGCTGCGGATATGCAGGACAAGACAATTTCCGACAATGACTTGCTCATAGGTCATGTTAGAACGGCATTGTTGCCGGGGCCTGCGAATCGGATTCATCCGGACTTTCCGGTTGAGTTCTCGATTGAAGGCGCATTGAGCGATCTTACGATCTATCGCTCTCCGTTATCGGATGCGGCAGTGTTGAGCCTGTTGCATTCCGCATCACCTGAGCTATTACAACCCACTCCCTGGCCGGAACTGCCGCGCTGGAAAGATGGTTCGGGAGACTTTGGCGCATTTTATACAACTCTGCATTTTGACTCATTGTGGGATCGAGCACGGCGCATTGCTCCTGATTCCGATGTTGTAGTGCGCTTTGACGACTCGCCAGTACAGCTCGTCTTCTGGCAGGGAGCAAATTACGTTCCGGCGTGGGTTACAGAAAACAACAACTGGTACACCGATGAGTTTATGGAGATCTATGGACGCCCGCGTTGTCCCTATGGTGAGGATTGCGAGCCCATGTCGGATAAGCAATCGCGGTATTCTCATGTGCGCATTCTGGAGAGCACACCGGCGCGCACAGTCGTGCATTGGCGTTATGCGCTTTCCGAGGTTGAGCAATATGCGATTGGCGATGCGCCTTCTCCGACAGAGTGGGGCGACTGGGCTGACGAATATTGGACGATATATCCGGATCATACCGCGGTGCGTAGATCTGTCTTATGGAGCATGGCAGCTGAACGTGAAAAGACTGAATTTCAGGAATCTATTGTCATTGTTCCTCCTGGCAAGATGCCGGAAGACTGCCTGAATTTTGATGCCCTGACATTTGCAAATCTACGTGGCGAAACGAAGACCTATGCGTGGCAACAGAAGAAGGGAGCCGGACTGCAAATGCCGAATGGACCATCTAGTTTCCCTGAGCCAAAGGACGCGGTGATTCAACGGGTGAATCTTAAATCCGAGTGGAAGCCGTTTGAGGTGGTTTGGGGAGATAAGGTTTCATCGGATGCGTACAACGGAGAAGCTTCCATGTCGAGCTTCGAATGGTGGAATCACTGGCCAGTAGCGCAGATTCCGTCAAGTGGCAGGCCAGCGCTGGCAGCAGATCGCGCAGGGCATACATCCGTTTCCCACTTATACTGGCCCGCGTATCAAGAGACCAATGCAACGATCACGAAATTGTTATTGACGGGTTTAACAACTCTGCCGGCTGAGCAGCTTGTGCCGCTGGCGAAATCGTGGCGTAGCCCTGCGCAGTTGCATACGCAGGATGGAAAAGTGCTTGATTATGACGCGGCACAACGGGCCTACATAGTGCCGGCGAATCTTCCTATGCCTCTACGGCTGAAGCTGGAAGGCAGCGCAGATCATCCCATCTATCATCCAGCGTTTGTGATAGCTGGATGGACAGGTGAGGCGAAGGTTGCTGTGCTGAGTGGCGCCAAGAGCGAGGAACCAATACGCCAGGGAGTGGTCGAAGATCTGGACGGAAAGCGGCTGATTATCTATCTGCCCATTGTGGCGGAGGACGCGGTGGAGCTCAAGATTGAAAGGCCCTAGCGCGGATCAAAGGCGAACCATGTAATGTTAAACAGCCGACGCTGAGCGGCAGCGGATGATCCACGGGCAACCAGACAAAGGTCGTGCACGCCTGTTGCATTGGTTGCAACAGGTGCAGTGAAGACGCGATACGATGTGCGACCTCCGGTGGGGACGATGTCGATAGCGGAGATCAAAGGGCCAGCTGGATTATCGAGATGGACTTCAAGCTTTGCGTTGGTTAAGGACTGGTTTTCCGAACTGACTTCAACACGGAACTGCGCTGCGCCTGAACCGAAGTCCATTTGATGAAACTGCAAGTAGCCGCCGTCTCCCATTTTCATCTGGTACTCACCATGCAGTCCGGGCTCGCCTTCTGCGTTCACGCGCAGGTGAAACTCCGCAGCTTCGCGACGTGGCGCAAAAGCGTCAAGCGTCAAGTGCGTTACTCCAGGCGTGCCTGCCCCATTGTCGCGGCCGGGATAGATCGGATTGAGCGTGCCGTCAGGCAGGATGGCTAGTTCTGTGATGGCTACCTGGCGATGATGGTCGCTTTCTCCAATAACATTTTCATAAGGAACGTGATACGCGAGATATGTGTGTCCACGATAGGCGCAAATGCCTTGCTGCACAGACTCTTCACCATTGCCGGCAGGATAGACGAGATGATGAACAGGCCCGCTGAAGGGTCCAAGCAGACTGCTTGACGTCGCATAGTTTACATAAGAGCCCCTGGCGTCACAGTGCGGTCCTTTGTCGTCTTTGTATGCAACCCAGGTCAGATACCAGGTAGTTCCGAAATGAAAGAGGACAGGGCTTTCAAAGTATTCAAGATTGCCACAGGAGTCTGCCGTGGGAACTTCCAATTTGTGAGGAGCTTCGGCAAGTTGGGCCATGTTCGGCTTTAGTCGGGCCAGCATGACTTCATGTTTCGTCGTATCGCCTGAACCCCAGATTAGATAAGCAATATCATTCTCATCACGAACGACTGATGGGCTTAAGCCCTCCAGCGGTTTACCGTCAGCCATCTTCATGGGGGCGTTATAAACATCCTTGTATGGGCCAAAGGGACTTGCTGAAGTAAAGACACCGATGTCATAGGTGCCATAATTGTTTTCGTTTGCGGAATTTATTCGGAAGGGCGCGTAAGCATAATAACCAAATGCGCCAGGTATGCCTGCGTCTCCGTCCCACAACGCATCCCCGCCGTTCCAACTTACATCCCGGCCAGTGAGGATCGAGCCATGATCGACCCAGTTGTCGAAGTCTGTGGTGGTTAACGCGTGGTACGCGTACATCCCTTTGTAGAAGGCATTCGGGATTTCAAAATTCACTGTGAACGGGTCTTGCGTTGTGAAAAGATAAAGTTGTCCGTTCATCTCACGACATGTTGGGTCGGAGTTAAAGAGGTAACCAGGGGTGACAAGTTTTTGTGCGTAAGCCGGAGACACAGCAAAGAGCGTCAACAGAGATACAAGGAAGCCGGGCAATACACACTGTTTCATCTCAGTTGTTTCTTACTTACCAAGCGATGGTTGCTGGGAAGAACTCGGCGAACAGGTCGTCGTAATAGAGTTTGAGCTCTTTCAGGTTCGGCTTGGTATGCCCCTTGGAGTAGAGGTCATACTTGTTGAACTCGTTCACCCAACGAAACATTTCACGGTCCTGCTCATTCATCAGATAGCTGTAGGCTCCGTGTTTATGTGCAGGATAAAAGGAGTGATAGCGAAGCATATAGAGCGCTTCCTGCGGAAGGTAATTCTTCATGACTTCGTAGATGTAGCCGTCGTGTCCGAAGGACATGTGAACATTGTCGAGGCCGCAGTTGGGCTCGTAGATGCCGTATCGAGTTGAGTAGACCGGATGATGAAGGTCCGGGTTGTTCTTGAAGTATTCAGGAAAGACAATATCTTCTGAGAAAGCACAGCCCACGGGAAACGTGTCTCCTACAACACCCCATTGCGGCTCTCCCCACAGGCAAAGGACTTTGCCCAGGTCATGCACGAAACCTGTCAGAACGAACCAGCGTGGATGGCCGTCGGCGCGAATGGCTTCCGAGGTTTGCAGCAGGTGTTCGATCTGAGTCAAATCGGTGTCGGGGTCGCTGTCATCAATCAGTGTATTGAGAAATTCCGCGGCTTCCCAGATGGATTTTTGTCCTTTGTTTAGGCCAAAGTAGTCCTTTTCTTTGGCGATCACGTAATCGAAGCTTTGGTTCTCATGATTCTGCAAATAAAAGCGGGCCACGCCGGGGTTTGCCTGTGCATCGTATTGGCGAAACTCTTCTTTGGACTTGCCCTGCTTATAGCGTCCCTTGAGGAATTCGTCCCACTGCTCCATGTCGGCACCAAGCGGAGTATCGTAAGTATTTACGGTTGGCATGTGTCTCCTTCCGGGTTTTTCATTAGCGGTAACGAAAGTGCTTATTTACAGATATTTCCAGTATCTTGACGATTACAATTTTCATGCGCTCTTTTAACGAGGACGATATTCCGTCAGCTGAAATTTGTGTCTCGCTTCAGCCGCCATGTCCCAACCAGCAAGATGACAAGCAAGAGCACACTTAGGATGATAAGCCACAAATGATTCATTGCGACTGTCGGGATGGCTGCTGATCGGCCAAAGTACACAAAAAATCCGAGGGCGGCGAGCATGATCGCCAGATCCCACCAGCGCCTGTTCATGCCAGGATGGTCATGTGATGTGCCGCTCATAGCGCTGAGGGTTTCAAGGTAGTCCAGGTTATATCGCGTGCATTCGCGAAAGATCGCTTCATTTCGTGAGGTATTTTCCTGTGTGGAAGCAACTGCGGAAGCAAGGAGCATTGTTCCGAGAATCATGCCCAGTGAGCCGCCAATGACGAGGAACATCTGGGCCGGAGTAGCATGCTTTAGTTCCTGGAAGACAAGAGCTGCCCATGCTAAGCCCCATAACTGATTGGTGTTGGCGAGTGGAATACCGCGGCCAATGCCAAGGTACTTGGCTGCGAACTGCTGGAAGAGATCTCCGATTACCCAAGCAAATCCGCCCAGAAAGAGCCAGAAAAGAAGATGCCGTGCGCCGTGCAGCTCTGTAGACAGTGCATGCACGCCGCCGCCCAGAGCTATGGCAAGAGTAGCCACAGTTGCGAGCTCTCCTAAGGTAAAGGCTGTGACAAATGAAAGCGGGTTTAAGCCGCTGATGTATGCCTTGCGATAGGGTATATACATCGTTCCCCATAGGACGCACGCACCGAGTGCTGCGAGGATACCGCGGCTTGCGTGGCCGCCGGTGACTGATGGGGCATGCGTGCTGCTAAAGCCGAGCAACACGGCTGAGAGCACAATGGCAAGCGCTCCGAAGATGACACGAATAAGCATGCTTACGCTAGCACCCTTGAGCTCGCCGAAAAGGACGCGCCCCCAGATGATGCCTACTAATGCATTGGCGTTCCAGAGAGGGAATGCAATCGAGAGGCCGACGTCACGGATGGCGATCACGGTAAGAGTATTCGCGACAGCCCAGAGAGCCCCGGCAAGCAGCGCCCAAATAATCAAGTGACGTCGGCGGCTCAGGTCTTGAAAGATATAACTGGTGCCTTTAAGCAGCGTCGGAAAGGTCCAGCGTGCAACGAAGACTCCCGTCACCATGCAGAGAGATATGGCGAACGGAGACAGGCCAATTGTGACGAGTTTCGTTGGTGCTTCCGCGGCGCCAAGCCATGCTCCTGCGACAAGTGCGCAGCAAATGCCGAGCCAATGTAGACGGATCTCTTGATGATGGCCAGAGGTTGGGCTCATAGGGTGATGCTCCGTTTAACTCAAAATGACGAGCAGCAGAATGCCCAGCAGAAGAACTACAGCTGGGACGAGAAAGTGGATGTCTAGAACGATGGTCCTGAAGCTATTGGGGTTCAATGGAATCTTATTTCTCACTTTGCATTGCGGGTAAGAAAGAAGAACTTTATTCTTCTGCGGAAGCGCTGTCAATTCTCTTGCCGTTGCCTGAGAACTATGGATGAGAGATCAGCAAAATCGGATCGGATACTGCATATGTTGCTCTAATTGTTCTCCGCGCGGCCTGTTTGCCAAGTGTGGTTGTGAATTGGTTCCAGGATGCGTAGCGTCTCATGAAGCAGTTGGTCGTCCATCGGAGTTTCAATTGCGTTTACGGCAGACACAACCTGACGGGCATTTGTAATTCCTATCAGAGTCGAGGCAATTCCAGTTTGTGCGGTTGCAAACTGAATTGCAAGAGTTGCAGGGTCTGCTCCCTGCGAGCGAATAAAATCAATTGCATTTGCACAGGCTATGCGGACATGTGGAGGAGCGGGATGCCAGGGCGGCAGCACCGTATCCGCAAGCAGGCCCTGGGAGAGCGCTCCCGCACTGATGACTCCAATCCCAGCTTCTGTCCATTCTGGCAGCAGATTGAGTAGAGTGGTATCGTTGAGCGCGCAGTGATTGTATGAAAGCAAGCAGTCCACATGAGCCGAACGCGTCAGCGTGCGCAAAGCCGCGAGGGGGTAGCCAGTCACGCCGATCAATCTCGCGTTGCCGGCCATAGCAATCCGATGCAACTCCGGAATTGTCTGTTCGGCGATACTGGGAAGGTCTCCGTACTCGACGTCGTGCACGTGCAGCAGATCAACATGATCCAGGCCAAGGCGCATAAGGCTCTCGTCAATGCTTCTGCGCACACGCTCTGGACTGAAATCGAAAGAGTCATCTCCGTAACGGCCCACTTTGGTAGACAGCACAAAGCGGTCGCGCGGGATGCCCTTGAGGGCTTTTCCAAGCACGCTTTCTGCACGGGTATACCCATAAAACGGAGAAACGTCGAAGAGCGTGATACCGCATTCCAGAGCCGCGTGTACGGCTGCAATGGCATCGGCTTCTTCGACTGGGCCAAAAACTCCGCCACCGAGTGAAGAGGCCCCAAAGCCAATAGCAGAAACTGAGATGCCTGTGGACCCAAGCGGATTTTTCTTCATAGGGCCTCAATGAAAGATGGCGTACATTGCGATAAGAACACTGAGGAGAACGGCTGCCATGATGCGAGGATCACTGGCATTTCGGAGCGGTTCGCGCGTGAGTGCCGCGATGGGATTGGGCCATGTAAGTCCTTCAATGGCCTCGGGACGTGGCGGTGGAGTCGCGAGACTGATGCCGATATAGATGAGACTGCACAAGCAGAACATCCACCAGGCCTGCATAAGAAAACTGATGCCGAGCTGATCACTCAATAAACGAGTGCTGCCGATCACAGGAAGATCGACAACAAATGCAGCGACCCCCATTGCAAGGCCGCCAATGAGTGTGGCAATTGACGCTTGATATGTACCGCGTTTCCAGAAGACTCCGAAGAGGAAGACAGTTGTGATGGGTGGGGCGAGATCTGAGGCAATGATATTGATGGCGGCAAAGATGCTGGAGAAGCGGGCGCCTTGAGTTGACCATAAAATCGCAAGAAGCATTACAACAGCGGAGCTGATACGCCCTGTGAGTACGACATGCGCGTCCGAAAGCGATGGACGCAAACGTTTGACGAGATCGACTGCCAGCAACGTGCCGGAGCTGTTTAACGCAGCAGAAACGGCGCTCATCAATGCCGCAAGCACGGCCGCGCTGATTACACCCCGAAGACCTGCAGGAATAAGCTGCTCAATCAATACGGGGAGGGTGGCGTTTGCATCGGAGCCAATGCGGTTCTTAAAGAGGACGTAAGCGATAACTCCTGGAAGGAGAAGCAGGAACATGGGAAGAAACTTGAGGTACCCGGCAAAGATAGGTCCCAACTGTGCGTCGCGCTCGGAACGCGCGCCGAGAACTCGCTGCACAATCGTCTGGTCTGTACACCAGTACCAGATACCGAGGATGGGATAACCGAGAAAAACGGCGTACCAATTCAACCCGATGGCGCTGTGCGTTTGCAGAACATGAAGCTGGTTGGGCCGCGTTGCAGCGCGAAATTCAGCAAGTGAATGAATGCCATGTGCGGGTAGAGCGCGAATGGCAAAGAAAGTGATAAGGCAAATTCCGAAGAGCAACACGCAGGTATTGAGCGTTTCCGTTACTACCACGGCTTTCAATCCGCCTACGATAGTGTAGATGGAGATAATTACCGCAATCAGCAACACTGAAAGCTCAACGGGCAGATTAAAGAACTGATGGAAGACAACCGCTCCGGCGTAGAGACTCATCCCTATATGAATGAACAGAGCGGCAAGTATCGCCATAAGGGCAAGAATGGAGCGCGAAGCAGGCGAGTAGCGTCGCTCAAGAAACTCCGGCAAAGTTCCAATGCGACTACGAAAGTAGAAGGGGGCAAAGATTAACGAGAGAAGGACGAGCGTGAACGACGCCATCCATTCAAAGTTGCCCCAAACAAGACCATCGGTGTATCCGGAAGCGGTTAGCCCGACAAGGTGAATCGTGGATATGTTTGAAGCAAAGAGCGCGGCCCCAACAACCGGCCATGCAAGGCTTCTACCGGCGAGGAAAAAGACTTGACTCGTCATTCGGGATCGCCTTGCAGACCACAACCCGACAGCTAATATCAGCAGGATATAGGCAACAATGATAACCAAATCCACGAGCGGAATGGCCGTAGGATGGCTGGCCATTATCGGTTTTCCTCATTGGCATTATTTTCCTGCGACACAATGGCTTTAATCAGCCCAGGCCTCAACGGCAATTCAGCAAATTCATCGGCGACCTCAGAAATGGAAAGCCGATGGGTAATCCATTCCTTCACGCTGATATCGCCACTCTCCAGTATGCGCACGATTTGTGGGAACTGGTGAGCGCTGTTCCGGCTGGACAACAGTGTGATTTCGCGTTTGTGAAAGAAGCCATCGTCCAATGTGACAGGACTGCTGGTGAGGCCGACAAAGACTAGCTTGCCCCCCGGTGCTACCCGGTACAGACTTTCCGCCATCACCTTCGCATTGCCCGTTGCATCGAAAACGATGTCGGCGCTCTGATTTTCTGTCGAGTCAACGGTATTGAATCCTTGCTGCTGCGCAAACTCGCGCCGGAGCCGGTCCGGTTCCGCAACGATGGTATGGCAACCCGCGACACGAGCAAAGAGCGCTGTACCAAGGCCAATAGGGCCTGCTCCTACCACTAATGCTGCTTCATCTTTGCTTGCTCTGCTACGTGCTACGGCATGGGCGCCAATGCCAAGTGTCTCCACAAGTGCAAGCTCGTCCAAAGAAAGCGTGGACGAACGGTGAAGAAGTCGATACGGAACCGCGAGAATCTCCTGCATTCCCCCCATCGCGGTGAACGCCCAGGACTTCGAGACGCTCACAACAGTTTGGCCTGCCCATTCGACACGTGCTGCACTCGCCGCAGTTCACATACGGCTCGATAGCGCAATGATCATCGGCCTGGATACCGTACTCATTATCGTCTGCGCTAATTACCGTTCCGGCCAGCTCGTGTCCAATCACGCGTGGGTATGTGTAAGCGGGGTGTCGTCCTGCAAAAGCGTGAAAATCGGATCCACATACACCTATGCGGTTGATGCGTACCAGTGCGCAGCCTTGCTGTCGGGAAGGCGGTTCTACTTCACGCGGGAGGAATCGCCCTGGAGCAGAAAGCACAAGCTGACGCATTGATTGGTCCATCCTTTCATTAAAGAAGAAGATTATGCGATGATCCGTATATTCACGTCAACCCTAAATTGATTTCGGCCTGGTGCAAATATGTTAGTGGTTTATTGGTCGCCCTATAGGCTTAACGAATATTGGGTAACCATTTCATCTGAAGTTGGGCGGTGACATAATCAAAGTGACCATGGTTAAGTTGCGCACGCCACGCAGTTCCTCGTCTACGAACCGTGTTACTGCCTCGTTGATCTCGGAGATCAAGGGCATGATTGCCAGCGGAGTACTCGGCCCTGGATCGCGACTTCCGGCTGAGCGAGATCTGGCGAAGCAGTTCCATGTCAATCGTGCGTCAGTGCGACAGGTGCTCAAGGTGCTCGAGATGATGGGGGTGTTGACGCAGCGCGTCGGCGATGGAACTTACCTCAGCACGAGTGCGGAAGCGATTCTAAATGAGCCGCTCGACTTTCTGGTGCTGCTTGATGATCTATCTCATCACGAACTTTTCGAAACGCGGCTGATTGTTGAGCCGGAGCTCGCGGCACGAGCTGCAGAGCGATCAACCGCCGAAGACCTTCTTGCGCTCCGCGCAGCAGTCACAGAGATGCAGAACTCCTCAAACACGGAGGAGCGGCTCGCGGCGGACATGGCGTTCCATGATGCGATTTTTCGCGCCAGTGGTAATCGCATTTGCCAGCTTCTGTTTAAACGCATTCATCGCACAGTGTTAAGCAGCATGAGCCATTTGTCTAACCGTGTTTCGCTCGATCAGCCGCTCAGTTTTCACAAGCGGATCTATACGGCAATCCGCGCGCGTGACGCAGAAGCAGCACGGAAGGCTATGCGCGAGCACATTCTCGACGCGCGCTCGTTGCTTTCGCAAAAAAGCACAGCTAAAAATGCGCGCTGAAATACGGTTACTTTCATATTTGTCCGCGCCACGCGGAAGGGCTTTTGCTAGTGTGCTGCTTAAAGCGGCGGGACAGATGAAACTGATTGAGAAAGCCGGTATAGTCCGCAATCTCCGCAATAAAGAATCCGGTATGTTGCTGCGAGACTCGCCCCGAAGCTCATAACAAGCTCAGCGAAAATCTTCTACAGCATTGAGGCACCGGCCCAGTCCGCTCTTCGACATCAACGCACCTGCGCCGCGAACAATGCATGATGCGCGAGGATGAAGAGCGTCTTATGGCCAGGGCCGCCAAAGATTAATTGCAGTGGGCGCTCCGGGACATTGATCTGTGTTATCTGCCTGCCTTCGGGTGAGTAGACAAATATCTGACCGTTGGCGATATATACATTGCCAGTGCTGTCCACGGCGACGCTCTCGCCACCGCGCTGTGCGAAAGGTTTCAGGGCACTAAGAGTGCCATCAGCGTTCACTTTAGCGCTATACGTGATGTCTTCCGATTCGCTGGAAACATAAACGCGCTGGCCAGGCTCCGCGGTGAGAAAACCGTAAGTGTCAAGGTTGTCGCTGAACCGCCAGCCCGAAGTGTCTGTAGCAGGACCTTGCTGGAAGACGCGGCCAGCGAGCAGAAAGACGCTGCCGTCAGCGGAGACGTACTCGCGTCCTTTCGGCGTCGTGACATCCGCGGCAAACATCTCGGCCAGCGTTGTAAATCTCATCGTATCCATGTTCAGCTGGTCTTTAAATTCGCCGTTGTTCCACCAGTTGATGGGGAGGATGACGGACGCATTGGGATGCGGCTTTGCTGGCTGCGGAGTGAGTACTGTCAGGTCTTCTGCGGAACTGTCGGGACGGAATGTGTAGACCGTGCCCTCCGGCCCTGCCGAGGAGAACACAATCAGGTTGCCGGATTTGTCGAAGGCCAGATTGACGGGGTCCAATGGATTGTCGCGCTCGATGTTCAGCCCCTGTTTCTCCGACCAGCTATAAATCCTCTGGTTGTGGTGATCTACGAAGTAGAGCTTACCCGCCGAGTCAATTGTGGCTCCGGAGATCGAAAAGAAGCCGTCCTCAAGCTTTTTCACTGCTGCTCCGTTTACCAGCACCGCGGATGCATCCACTGCTGGAGGCTGCGGCGGATCGGCCGGAATATCGAGCGCGGCAAATTCACGCTCACGGACTTCCAGATGATGCGTTACGTCTTCGATTGCATTCTCATACGGAAATTTGCTCAATCGCAGAAACGTGGCACAGCCATTCTTGTCACAGATGGCATAACCGCTCTCCGCGTTTACATGAAGATTGCGAAAGTGAATCTCAGATGAGTTATAGATGCGAACTGCGGCGGGAAACGGTGCGCGAGAGCGTGTCACGCGATAGGCGTGGTAATTCGCAATGGTCAGATTGCGGCAATAGCTGATTTCGAGTGAGAGAGCCTCGGGACTTTCACCCGCTTCTTCTTCGGTTTGCGGCGCGTCGATGTCCCAGTTCTCGACATGGTCCAACTTGATCTCGTTACGCAGGTGGTGTTCGTTCGAAAGCTCGTAAACATGGCCGGGCGTTTGGGTGTTCGAGACCACGAAACCGGCCTGCGCAAAGGTATTCGGCGTCCAGATATCAGCAAAGGTTCCGCCGCCACCATCGGCAATCCAGAGGCTTGGATACTGCCCGTCCCAGCGCTTCCGCAGGTCGGGGTCAGCGGTGTGATTGTTGTTGTACGGGTTGGTTCCGCTGCCGTGGCCACCCAGGAAACGTACATCGTCGATAAGCGACTCTTCGCCGGCCTTCCAAAGCACCGCCACAGCGCGCGGATTGGTGCCCCCGGTAAACACGCCAATGCCGCTCAAGATGTTTGCGCCTCCGTGCGGAGCCAGAATCACAGGCTTCGGTGCGCCAATGCCCTCATAGCCCGGAGTTTCGTCGAGCAGATCAATCTGCGTTAGCGTGGGATGAAGGCCGATGAGTATTGTGTCGGGCTTGAGTGTGAGCGTGCTATGCACGATGTAATGGCCGCTTGGAAAATACAGCACACGGTGCGCGTCAATCGCCTGCTGGATCGCAGTGGTGTCGTCGGTGGCGCCATCGCCTTTCACTCCGAGTGTGTGTACGTTCACCCAATCGGTGCTTGACGGCAGTGCGCGAATGGCTGGTGAAACGCTCACTTCGGCGTCCGCAGCCGATGCATCATAGCGCTCGCCTATCTGCCCCATTTGCCCTTCGCCGGGGAGAATCAGGCCGTAGTTGTATTCATGCACGATGTATTGATTGCCTTTGCCGGCGACAGTTTTGCCGCTGTCTCGAAACCGTGCGAAAGTAGGCACGCGATTCAGGGTGGCGTTTTGAAATCCGATTTCGGTCAGCGGGCTATGCTCCAAGCTGATGACCACAGCAGCAGTGGCGATATTGTCAAAGCGCGAGTCTTTTACCCACAATTGATCGGGATATCCGTCATCGATATCGATGGCCGTAGGGGTATTGCGAAAGGTGTCGCGAATGAGTGTGAGGCCAGCTTCATGCTCGCGGATTGCGGCCTCGCGCTGGCCTTCAAAGGTTGAATCGATCAGCGTGAACTGCCAGGCCGGAGAGGTCTTTTCCGTGAGAATTCCGTACCGGCCACCGTAAAAATGCACATCTTCGGCCTCGTTGCCCACCTGGTAAAGCGCAGCCAGTCCGGAGCCGATGTGGAAGTCCATGTGCGTTAGAAAGGCATGCTGTGCTACGTGGAAGCGAACGGCGACGGCCGCAGGATTGCCGTCGCCGATTTCGAAATCGATGTTGCTCATCGCTGAGTAGAAGGTGCCGGAGTTAGCATCAGCTACATTGTTGTTTGGAGGCACGGAACCGGGCGGCGGGAAAGGGATTGGGCCAGCAGAGCGGATGGGTTCGGTGCGGGACAAGCCAGTGAACATGATCATGACACCCATGCCTTTCTGAAAACCAGGAGTATTAGGCGGCAGGATGAAGATGGGCCTCGTTGCGCCATACCCAATCAAGCGCACGCCGGGCCAGACGTAAACAGTATGAGCGAGCGTATAGCGCCCTGCAGGAATGAAGACGATGCCTTCGTGGCCCTGGCCTTCGGCTTTGTCGATGGCTGCCTGCAGTTCAGACGAACCGTCAGTATGCGCGTTGGGCACATCGATATAAACGGCCTTAGGATCGTCTGGACGTGTGGTGATGCTGGACGCAGCGAACGCTGTAGAGCACAAGCAAAGCGCGAGGGCGAACGAGGAAGCTAACTTCATGGAATTCTCCGCGAGAAACTATCGACTGTCAGCATAACGGACGCAGAGGTGCCAGCGCAGAGGCTTTTACGGCGTAACACCAGAGGTTTCTGAGCTGAGATCTATGAAAGGCTGCCTGAGCGCTCCTTAGCGGCGTCCCTTCATCTGTAATTTCTCCTGGAGAAGTTCCATCACGGCATGCTCTTGTTTTCGCAACGCTTCCTCTTCGGCCTCTCGCAACACTTCATCCGTGGTCTCTTCAGCCTTTTTGCCGGATTCGCGCCCCGCTTCCCTAACCTCACGGGCTGGTTTTTTGAAGAGCCGCGCCAAGTATGCTGCCCAGTTCCGGCTCCTGTACGAAAACAATCATCCTCAGGTTATGGGAGTCCATGTTAGGAGGAAGCTTGATCTGAATGTCCTCGCTGAACGTCTTTCCCTTCTGAAGCCTTCCGATCTTGACAAGCTCTTGAAGGACTGCCACATGTGTAAGAACTCTTCCTTCGTTTTCGCCGTGCGCGACTTGAGATTTCGCATGATCGAGAGCAATAGCCGCAAAGATATCGGCGCTTTTCTTAGACTCTCCACCATTTACATCGACGTGGGTGTGAAGAATAGCCGGCACACTGCCGTCGACGCTCAAGGCGCTGATGCTTACCGGAATCTGGGAGGATGACGCATCTTTCAGAAGCAACTGACTGATTTGTTGCGGCTCGCTCAACCGCAATTCACTTTTGCCATTCGCAATCGCTTGCGGAGTGTATGCGGTGCTGAGCCCCATGCCTCGAACGTAGCCGCTCTGCCGATCAGTGGATAGAGCCAAAGAATATGGATCTTTCCAGCCATCATGATCCCAATAGTCCACGTGCTCACTTAGGACGATGATCTCAGCGCCGGGAACCGGTTGCGTTGCTTCAAGTTGTTGGAGCCAGCGATCTGCAGGCGGGCAACTCGAACAGCCTTCCGAAGTAAATAATTCGACGAGGATCGGAGTTCTGCTGCTCGTTGTATTTGAGCTTTGAGCCGCTGCAACGGTAGCGATGAACGCCGTGATGAGTAGAATACAAAGTCTCTTCATAAATGCTCCACTTTGCATGTCTGGCTGGATTGAATTGCTGATACACGCAATGTCTGTGCAAGATAACGACATTCTCAACGACGACGTGACTCTCGGGTTTTCGAATTCGTCCAGGCGTCCGCTTTTGACGTCGATCCGCCGCTCGAGAGTGTCGAACTGCCGGACAATTGTGAGTGCTAAGCAGAAAAATAGATGCCGAGCTGGCCGTTTATCAACTGTGTCCGGAGGCTAACCAGCGTTCAAGTCGATCAGCGTAGGTGCGGCTCGAACGATGTTCTGAGCCGTCCGCGAGTTTGACGATGAATTCACGCTTTTCGATGTATCGCAGCTCAAGGATACC
>Ga0206848_1032_pt1 | contig 41899 bp, 40 predicted proteins | sample Alteio_BWOrgCont_18_FD_152635 | JGI IMG/M metagenome (GOLD analysis project Ga0206848, IMG submission 152635) | Enriched cells from forest soil in Barre Woods Harvard Forest LTER site, Petersham, Massachusetts, United States -... | ecosystem: Environmental > Terrestrial > Soil > Temperate forest >...
CCGGGTCCAGATAGCCTCCGCTCTGTTGCTTCTCGGACGGCCCGCACTCATAGGCAAGCTTGTTAGTCCCGACAAAGGAGATCAGGGTCGAGTTGAAATCAAATGCGCCGTGCAGATCGATCGAGGTGCGATGATCGAGGTCATAACTCATGGCCTTGTGACCCGCCACCAGCAGCATCGTCCGACCGTCCGGGCTAAATAGAATCTTGATTCGCTCCCAAATCGGCGGATACTCATCCCATTTCTTGTTGTCGTAATAAGCCTTTTCGGAATCCACGTCGATAAAAGTCAGGCCAATACCTGATTCGCTTTCACGGACACAGATGAAAGTCCTGCCGTCCGGCGAGAGGCTGTTCACCGGACAGCCCTTGTAATCAATCAGTTCGTGAGCTGATTCACGCTGCCGCGAAGCAATATTCCACGTCTCCACGCGCATCGCCGGAAACTGGATCGTAACCCGCGAAGAATCCGGTGAAAAATGCGCCGTCTTGGCCCCTTCGGCGTCGATTGTAAAGAGGTATTTTAGCGGCGAGCGGCTCAAAATATGCACTGCACTCTGTTCCTGCGCCAGGATGTAATTGCCGTCCGGGCTAAAACGCACCTCATCCAGCGCCGGGCGCATCGCCGGCTGCAGCAGAAAGGATTTCAGGCCAGAAGTGGCCGGAACTTGCCACTTGAAACCGTCGCCACGAAGTTTGGATTGGAAGTCAACGAAGCTCGAAGATGAAGACGGCTTCTCCGACTTGCATGCTGCTGAAAGCGAATTCGCAACCTTCCTCGCCGTCCGTACACGCACAATCATCTCCGTGTCTTCACCAGCCAGCGCCCGAAAAAAGCTCACGCTGCGCCCTTGATTGTCTGAGATGCGATCCAGGTTTTCGGCAAAAGCCGCCGGAGCGTACCCGGCGCGAGTCATCGCATACAGCCCCACCAAGTCAGCCAGCGTCTCATCCTTTTCCGCGTCGCCCTCGTCCTGCCCGGCCTTTGGCTTCCATGGAGCGTTAATAAGCAACTGCATCTTGTCAGCCAGATCCTTGCGGTCGGCAAAAGAATCTACCTTCATCAGCGCCTTGAATTCACGCGTGAAGGTGATAGCAACGGCATGTGTGTAAATATGGCCAATCTCGTGCGAGAGTACCGCCGCAACTTCGTCTTCGCTGCGCGCGTCCGTAATCATCTTGCTGCTCACATACACGTAGCCGCCGGCGGTCGAGAAAGCATTGGCTTCGCCCGATAGATACACACGAAACTTGAAATGGATCGCCGTCGACGGAAGCTGATCCAGCAGCTTCCGGCCAATTCGCGTTACCTCTGCGGAATCCTGCTCGGGCAACAGGTAATATTCGCTCTCAAGCTGGTCGGCCTGCTCGTCGCCCAGCCACTGCTCCTGCTCTTCCGTAAAGATATTCGGCTTGTTGATCTTGTATTGGGGCTCAGGCAACGTGCAGGCAGATTGCTGTGCCGCAATCGAACCCGCAATGGAAAGAACACACAGGCAAAGAAGCAAACGCAAAACGTGCATAATTTCTTCCAGTAATGGCTTTGGAGACGAGCCATCCTAGCACGAAACCCGCAGCACTCTCACTCTCTTTTTGCGGAGGCCAAAAACAGCAAGGGGCGGAATAACCCGCCCCTCATGGCTTGCATCACAACGTTTCCCTTTTCCTAAGCCTTGAGTAACTTCCTCTGCAGCTCTTCCAGAGAATGCCCCCGCGTCTCCGGATAGAACAGCAGAACCACCACAAACTGCACAGCTGTCATCGCCGCAAAGAACGTAAATGGCGCGCTCCTGCTCACATTCGCCACAATAATCGGGAACACCAGTTGCAGAATCGTATTCATCACCCAATGGCTCGCATTTCCCACGCCCTGTCCCTTGCTGCGCACTGAGTTCGGAAACACCTCGCCGATATACACCCAGATCACCGCACCCTGGCTCAGCGCAAAGAACGCAATATACGTCACAAACAGCCACACCAGCGCGCCTGAATGCGTCCCGCTGATAAACAGCCATGAAACCGCCGCCAGACAAGCCGCCGTTCCCACCGCGCCAACCAATAGCAGCGTCTTGCGCCCCAGCTTGTCAATAAAACTCATTCCCACAACGGTGAACACAAGATTCGTGAAACCGATCATAATCGCCTGCCGGTCGCCCGAGATCTGCGTAAATCCCGCGCTCGTAAAAATACTCGGCAGGTAATAGAGAATCGAGTTGATTCCCGAAAGCTGGTTGAACAACCCGATCGTGATCGCCAGAAACAGCGGGTAGCGATACTTCCACCGAAACACCGGCTCATGCGAAGTGGCATGCTCCTGCTTCAGTGCCGAGCGAATGTCCTCGAGCTCCCCCTCAGGGTTCGGATCGCCCATCTGTTTTAGAACTGCCAGCGCCTCATCAATCCGATTCTGCGAAACACTCCACCGCGGGCTTCTCGGAATCCCGAACAGCAGTATCAGGAATCCCAGCGCGGGAATCGCCGCCACACCCACCTGCCAGCGCCACTCATCGGCTCCCAGCCCAAGCGTTCGAATGTAGTAATTCGACGTGTACGCAATCAGAATGCCCAGCACAATATTGAACTGGAACGCACCCACCAGCCGCCCGCGCCACTTAGCCGGCGCAAGCTCGGCAATATATACCGGTCCCAGCACACTCGAAGCCCCAATCCCCAGCCCACCGATCAGGCGAAACACCATCAGCACCGGCCAGTTCCACGCCAGCGCGCTTCCCACTGCCGAAACGATGTACAGCACCGCCGTAATACGCAGCGTCTCGCGCCCGCCAAGCCGCTGCCCGATGTGCCCCGCGGCCAATGATCCAATCACCGTCCCAATCAGCGCAATCGCCACCGTCCAACCCTTGCCGCTCGGGCTCAGGCCATAAAGCTTCACCAGCGCGTCAATCGCGCCGGAGATCACTACTGTGTCAAAGCCGAAAAGAAGCCCGCCCAGCGCTCCCGTCAGCGTAGCCTTCATCAAATTCAGGTTCGGTCGCATCGCTGTCCTTCAATTTTTTGATATTTGTTCACAGATTGGTAACGATACCAACCCATCCTACTGTCTGCACGCAAAAGCTGTCACCGTGAACAGCTCAAATGATATGTTTTCGTATTTCCGTTCACTGTATCCTGTAACCAGTCACCTCAATGTCATTGGTTTTATTCACAATTCTTTGCATTTTTCACTCGGCTCGCAATTACACTTACCGCAGGTCCTGCATCTAAACGTGGCAGGATTCCTACGCTCGCTCGGGCTAGATTTCAGATTTTTAAAATATTTGTGAGGTCAACTCCCAGATGACTCTAGTTTTCACGCATAAATCAGCCTTTCTGCGCCTAGCGGCACTCGCACTGCTTGGCTCCGGCATTCTCAGGGGCCAGTCAGCACCGGCCAAGCCCACTGCGCCGCCCCCCCCTGCGGATGTTCTGGTGCTCGCCAATGGCGACACCCTCCACGGCAAACTTGTCAGCTCCATCGGCGGTTCCGTCACTTTTAATTCGGATATGCTTGGCAACGTCACCGTCTCTTGGGACAAGGTCAAGGAGCTGCATTCCAATCAGCAATTTTCAGTCATTCCGAAAGGCGTGGATGTAACGGGCAGGAAGAAAGCCTCCATTGTTCCCAGCGGCACTATTGATGTAGAAGACAAATCCGTCAAACTGACCGGTCCCAACGCTCCCGCGCCCATCCCAGTTGCCAACGCCGCCTTCATCGTAGATAAACCCACCGTGGACAAGCTGCTCTATCACGAACCTGGCTTCTTTGAGGCTTGGAACGGCGCAGCCACCGTCGGTGCCACGATCGTCAACTCCTCCACCAAGCAGTACACGTACAGCGCCGGCATCAGCTTGGTCCGCACTGTGCCCGACGTATCCTGGCTCAACACCCGCAACCGCACGGCATTCAATTTCGCCGCCTCATACGGCTCCATCACCCAGCCGGCCTACACCGACACCACTACCACCACGCCGCCCACTGTCGTCGCTTCATCCGTCCTCAAGTCCGGAATCATTCACCTCGACGGCGAGCGCGACGAGTACGTCTCTCCGCGCCTCTTCGTCCTCGGCCAGTTCGCCCTCGATCATAACTACTCACTTGATCTGCATCTGCAGCAGATCTACGGCGGCGGTCTCGGCGTCACCGCAGTCAAGACTCCCAAACAAGAGCTCGACTTCAAAGCCACCATCCAGTACGAAAAGCAGGACTTCACCAACGCTCCCGGCGACAACCTCGTCGGTTCCACCTTTGCAGCTGCCTATCAGCTCCACACCAAATTCTTTAACTACACCCAGGCCCTCAACTACATCCCTGCCTGGAACCAGACCAGTGCCTGGAGCGCCAACGAAACCAACGCCGTCACCTTCCCGGCCTACAAGAACCTGGGCTTCTCCCTCGGCACCCTCGACACCTACATCAACAATCCGCCCGCAACCCTGCCGCCCACGGTGAACAACTCCTTCCAGTTCACCTTCGGCCTAACCTACGCCATCAAGTCCAAGTACTAGGTGACGGTAAACAGGTAACAGCAAACAGTGAAAGGCGCGGCCCCAGCCGCGCCTTTATTTTTCGTTCCTCGTCATTCATCTCTAGTAAAGCGATAAAGCTAGCCACTCCCACCCCTGATCCGGTAGAGTTTCTGCGTCCCAGAGATTTCCGGAGGATCAAGACCGTGACGCACTCCCGCTCGCCCTTTGCAGCATTCCTGCTCGCCCTGCCCCTGCTCGCCGCCGCACAGCAAGCCAAATACCTCGACCCTAAGCTTCCCGCTGCCGAGCGAGCACACGATCTCGTCTCCCGCATGACCCTCGAAGAAAAAGCCGCGCAGCTCGAAGACTGGGCCACAGCCATCCCGCGCCTCGGCATCCCCGATTATCAGACATGGAATGAAGCTCTCCACGGCGTGGCCCGCGCCGGCTACGCGACAGTCTTCCCGCAGGCCATCGGCATGGCCGCCACATGGGACAAAGACATGGTCCACTCCATGGGCAACGTCGTCTCTGAAGAAGCCCGCGCCAAGTACAACCAGGCGCAGCGCGAAGGAAATCACCGCATCTTCTATGGCCTCACCTTCTGGTCGCCCAACATCAACATCTTCCGCGACCCCCGCTGGGGCCGCGGCCAGGAAACCTACGGCGAAGACCCCTACCTCACCGGCCAGCTAGGCATCGCATTCATCACTGGAGTGCAAGGCCCTGACCCGCTTCATCCCCGCGCCATCGCCACGAGCAAGCACTTCGCCGTCCACTCCGGTCCCGAACAGCTTCGCCACGGCTTCAACGTTGATCCCTCTAATCACGACCTCGAAGACACGTACCTGCCCGCCTTTCGCGCCACCGTCACACAAGGCCACGTCGATTCCGTCATGTGCGCCTACAACTCCATCGATAAGTTCGCCGCCTGCACCAACCAGATGCTCCTGAAAGAGCACCTCCGCGACGCCTGGGGCTTCAAAGGCTTCGTCGTCTCCGACTGCGGCGCCATCGTAGACGTCTATCAGGGCCACAAGCAGCAGCCCGACATCGAGCACGCCGCAGCCGAATCCCTCAAAGCCGGCACCGATCTCTCCTGCTCCATCTGGACCCCCGGCTTCAACAAACTAGCCGATGCCGTCAAGCAGGGCCTCGTCTCGGAAGGCCTCGTCACCAAGGCCGCCGAACGCCTCTACACCGCCCGCTTCATGCTCGGCCTCTTCGACCCGCTCGGCTCGAACCCCGGCGACAAAATTCCCTTCTCCGTAGTAGCCGGTGAAGTCAACCGCAAAGAATCCCTCAAGGCCGCCGAAAAGTCCATCGTCCTGCTCAAGAACGACGGCATCCTGCCGCTCAACAAGCCTAAAAAGATCACAGTCATCGGCCCCACTGCCGATCAGCTAACCTCCATCCTCGGCAACTACGTCGGCACGCCAGTTGACCCAATTACGCCTCTGGAAGGAATGCTGAGTGGATTCGGACGCAGCCAGATAACCTATGCACAAGGCTCTACGCTTGCGAATGGCGTGGGCGTTCCGGTGCCGCGAACAGCGTTCGGCAAATCAGGACTGGTGGCACAGTTCTTTGCCACCCCCGACTGGACCGGCCGTCCGGTTGCATGGTCCACCTCATCCACCATCCAGGCCGACTGGGAAAACGCCAAACCCGCCTCCGAAATCCAGACCAACAACTACTCCGTCCGCTGGAGCGGCACACTCGCCCCACCCGCCGCCGGTCACTACGTCTTCACTCTCGAAGTGGGCGACAGCTTTCCCTACTCACCCGCCGAAAGCTTCAAATTCATCCTCGACGGCAAAGTAGTGAAAGAAGGCTCCCTCCGAGCCGGCCATGATCTCTCCCAAATGGGCAACTTCCACACCGCCCCCGGAGCCTCACCCACCGCGCCACCCGTACAAACCTTCGGCAGCAACGCAAAAATCGAAGTCGATTTCTCTGACTCGAAGCCTCACGAATTCCAGCTTCTCTACTCACACTCCGCCGATCAAGCTGGCGGCGGTGTCACCCTCAAGTGGCAGGCTCCCGCAGAAGCGCTCTTAGATGAAGCCGTCTCCGCAGCCAAGCAATCCGATGTCGTCGTAGCCTTCGTCGGCCTCTCGCCGCAGCTCGAAGGCGAAGAGATGCCCATCAAGATCGATGGCTTCGTAGGCGGTGACCGCACCAGCCTCGATCTCCCAGCTCCACAGCAGAAACTCCTGGAAGCCGTAGCCGCCACCGGCAAGCCGCTCATCGTGGTCCTGCAATCCGGTAGCGCGGTAGCACTCAACTGGGCCAACCAGCACGCCAACGCCATCCTCGCCGCCTGGTATCCCGGCGTCGAAGGCGGCAACGCCATCGCCCGCACCATCGCTGGCCTCAACAACCCCGGAGGCCGCCTACCCGTCACCTTCTACGCCAGCCTGGACAACCTGCCTGAATTCACCGACTACAGCATGAAGGGCCGCACCTACCGCTACTTCACCGGCAAGCCTCTCTGGGGCTTCGGCTACGGCCTAAGCTACACCAAATTCACTTACTCGCCCGTCAAGCTCTCCGCCGAAACCCTCAAAGCAGGCGACCCCATCACCGCCACCGTCACCGTCACCAACTCCGGGCCAGTCGCAGGCGACGAAGTCGTTGAAGCCTATCTCAAATCTCCCGCTGACGGAGCACCCATCCACTCCCTCGCAGGCTTTGAGCGCATCACCCTACAACCCGGCACCAGCCGCACCGTCACCCTGAAAATCGATCCCCGCTCCATCTCCACCGTAGACGAGCAAGGCAATCGCACAATCCAACCCGGCAAATACACCATCTCACTCGGCAGCACCCAGCCCCAGGAAACCCAATCCAAATCCGAAGCCGCCTTCACCGTAACAGGCTGCGCCCCACTCTCCAAATAACCGCACCAAAAACACAACGGGCGGCTCACTCTGAGCCTGCCCTTTTCTTTCTTTTCTTCGCACAAACCAAGCGATTGGGCGCACAATCACGACGCGCTCTTTTGGGGCGGAGCGCAGAGTGGTAGTTTTGATACGGGTCGCAAGTCCGATAGATTCCAGAAGACAGATTCCGTAATAATTTAAATCAATTTCGTACCAGGCGAATCCATGGCGTGCGGAAACTGGATAGGCATGATGGTTATTGTGCCATCCTTCTCCGCCGGTCAGCAGCGCCACCAACAGATTGTTGCGCGAATCATCCGCGGTGCGGAATCGTCTGGTGCCCCACATATGGGTGACGGAATTTACCATCCAGGTAACGTGAAATCCGATCGCTATTGGTAGAAACGCGCCCCACAGGAGCCATGACCACCCTCCAAAAACGAAGAACAAAAGGCCAACGATAATCAGCGGCAGCCAATGATACCGATTGAGCCAGCGATAATACCAGTCTCGATCGAGATCGGGCGCATACTGCCTGAGAGCTCCTGTTTCGTTGTGGAGCGCGCCATTCAGAATCCACCCGATATGGGACCACCACTTACCATCGCGAGGAGAGTGTGGGTCTCCGATCTTGTCGGTGTACCTGTGATGCATGCGGTGAACAGCGACCCAGTAGATAGGGCCACCCTGAAGTGCAAGCGTGCCACAGGTTGCAATACAATACTCCAACCATTTTGGGGCTGAATAACCACGGTGAGTCAGTAGGCGGTGATAGCCGATGGCGATCCCCACATTCTGCGCCAGAATCCACATTACTAGAAAAACGATGAGTGCAGACCATCGGAAATAGAATAGAGCGCCAACTGCGCCCAGATGAAAACTGACAAGAGTAATCGCAAAAACCCAGTTGATTCCACTTTTCATTGCTCGAGGATGAAGCGATATTGCCTCGCCGTCAACGGCACTTGTGGGGTTCAGCCTCGAGTTCATGGTTGTATCCTCTCAATGGTTCTTGCTGCATATGTTTCTGGCGACAAGCGTGCTTCTTCTTATGCTGCTGCAGTCACAGACCGCGTCTGCGGCCAATGAATAGGTTGTAGATCAGGATTACCACCGCGACAACAAGCAGCAAATGAATGAGACTCCCTGCGATGTGAAAACTGAAGCCCAAAAGCCACAAGACGACGAGGATGACAATGATTGTCCAAAGCATAGACTCCTTCTTTCAGCATTGTTGGCGCCCACGGCCACAAACCAGCCTGAGCGCCAGGCATGCAGTTATATATAACGGTTACTGGTTTGTGGCAATCGCCTGCGCCTTCGCATCTCTGACGGCGTTGATGAATGCGTGAGCCGAAGACGGCACGGTCACTTCACCGTGTAGGATGGCGTGCGTAGAAACGTCATGCCCGTAGATTGCTTCCGTGGCGTCTTCATCGCGACGAATCGCAGACCCGTTCAACGTAAGGCCGGCAAAGGCGCCCTTAGCGCGCGAGTAAGTCAGTATCTCGGTATCCAACTTCCAATCGGTATCGGCAGAAGCATGGCGTCCAACCGGTCCGGCTGCTGCTGAGGCATCCGCTCCCAACTCGAACTTGCTCGAAAGCAACTGTTGCATGCCTTTGTCGTTCTGGATAATCAGCACTAGGTCCACGCCTTCGACGCCGATCTGTAATCCCCAGCTGCCGCCGGTAATGTCAAAGAACGCTGGTGCGCTCCATCCATCTGCAGTCCGGCAAGTAGCAACGCCTTTGCCGTTCTCCGCGCCGAAGACGAAGCCGCCCTTGATCATGTGCGGCACAACAGCCACGCACTTCGCATGCTCCAGAACTTCTTCCGGAATGCCGCGGTCGGGCGCTGCCATCACCTCATGCAGTACTCTGCCCGCGTTATCCAGGCGGTCCTGCACATTCTCGCGAGTTGTCCCCGCCCAGGCGGCACCTGTCATACAGACTGTTGCTGCTAACATCATGACTTTCTTCATAAAAGGACCTTTTCTACCCATGCGCAAACGACACTCTCATTCCGCGCAGTAAAGGCGCACAAGGTAACTTCACAATAAAGGGATAGTTCTCAGGCAGTCTGAGCAAGAGTGCTCACGGATGCAATGAAGGCGCGGCCATGAGCGCCTTCGATTAAAAATGATGAATAGTGTATAAAACGAGACAGACCTCACTTCTGGCCCGTGAAAAACTTAGATCGGATACGGTGTGCATACCACCCGGCGTTCCAGGCGACGTTACTTCGATTTTGAAGATACTGGCCGGAAAGAAACTATTCGATGATTCCCGCTGCTCTCACCGCATTTGACCCTGCAGCATTCCTGGCAAATGCCGGTCTTGGCAGAAGAATGGTAGAACTGGAGCCGGGCGAGCACTTTTTCTCGCAGGGAGATGCTGCAGACTCCGTCTTTTATCTTCAGAAAGGCCGCGCAAGGGTCACGGTTGTTTCGAAAGTTGGCAAAGAAGCCACCATCATGCTTCTCTCTGCGCGCGATTTTGTTGGAGAAGAAGCGCTTGCGTCTGTGGCAGGACTGCGACTGGCCACGGCGACTGCCGTTACCGGCTGCACCGCGCTTAAGATCATGAAGGAAGAGATGATCCGTGTAATGCATGAAGAGCATGCCTTCTCGGATCTGTTCCTTACATTTCTGCTGGCTCGCAGCATGCGCATTCAGGCCGATCTTGTCGACCAGCTCTTCAATTCCAGTGAGAAGCGTTTGGCGCGGATTCTCTTGTTGATGGCGGAGTTTGGCAAACCTGGTGAACCTGAGACGCTGATTCCGAAGATCACACAGGAGACGTTGGCCGAGATGATCGGTACCACACGGTCCCGGGTCAGCTTCTTTATGAATCGATTCCGCAAACTGGGCTTTATTGATTACAACGGCCGTATCCGCGTACATAAATCCCTGCTGAATGTGGTTCTGCATGATCAACTGCCGGACGATCATACCGCAAAGCCTAAACTTTCCGTAGCTCCGAAGAGTCGGTCGAATGGCGCCTAGCCAGCCCCGCTTATTCAACATGTGCAATGTAGAACAGCACAGGATTCTTCGCAATGGGATACTCACTCCATTCTTTCTAATGCCATTGCAGATGGGGTGAGAAATGCTCAATGTGAAGCCAACGCTTCTCATCGTTGACGATGAGGCATCAATTCGAACATCGCTGCCGCTTGTGTTTACCGAGTTCGGACATAGCGTCCGCTCGGCGGCGGATGGCTTTGCGGCATTGATAGAGATACGGCGCGAAGTCCCGGACTCCGTATCTCCGACCTCAACATGCCGGGCATGTCCGGTTTTGAGCTGTTGTCAGTGGTTCGCCGCCGGTTTCCTGCGATTCGCGTGATAGCAACGAGCGGCGCGTTCTCCGGCGACGAAGTGCTTTCGTGTGTAGCCGCAGATGCTTTCTACAGAAAAGGCGACGACCTGGGCGAATTGCTGAGAACCATGGGAACCCCGCCCTGGCCTGAGCAGAGATCGCAACATCGCACCAGCAGTTCGGCCCCCATCTGGATTCAGAAGAACGGACACGATGCTTCAGGGGAGGCATTCGTGATGATTGTCTGTCCGGAGTGTTCACGAGACAGACTGCGTTCATTGCCGCTATCCGATTCATTACGCAATTGTGAAGCCTCAGGATGAGATGCTTTCAATGGCTTTTCATCAAAGCGTCGATATGCTAATACCGCTTCGTCGCGCCCAGCTGTCTTCAAACGGGTAGCAGAAATAGGGTCTGGCTCTTAAGTGAGCGTTAGTTTCGGTAGATATGGTCGCTATTGCTCAGACAGAGAAAACAGGGATGACTAGAGTAAAAAATATAAGGACAGATAGACAAGCGTCCCCACGTTGTGAGGGCCTCCAAGAACGGTTTCAGGGAGCGGTTTCAAATCCTTATGGTGGCTGTGCTGTTGCCGGATTGTTCTTAACGGCGGCAGAACAACCCGCGGAACAATGGAACCGTAGACACCCTTGAGGGGGCACATATGCGCGGACTTAAAACTCTAATTTCAACTACAGCGTTGCTCGGGGGACTGGCCTTAACGCCTGCGGCTCGCGCGCAAGTTTCCATAGGCATCGGCGTCCAACCCGTTTGTTCGTACGGCTATTACGGATATGCGCCGTATGCCTGCGCACCGATGGGGTATTACGGGTCGGGATATTTCTACAACGGCATCTTTCTGGGCATGGGCCCGTGGGCCGGTTGGGGTTATGGTCACGGCTGGGGGGGCCATCGCTTCAGTGGCGATGGTGGAGGGAGCTATCACGGCGGAGCCGGCCGCGTCGCCTATGCTGGACGTTCAGGCGGCAGACAAGCTCGCGGCGGTGGGGGAGCCAATGTAAACCGCGGAGCTTCTCACGCAGCCGGCGCCCGCCCGGGCGGAGCACATCCCGGCGTAGCTCATAACGCAGCTCCGCACGCAGCTCACGCCTCTGCACCACATGGCGGCGGGCAAGCTCGCGGCGGCGGTGGAGCACGCGGTGGTGGTCCCCGTAAATAACTTGTAGAGCGTCGTTTGCCGGACTAGAAGTTACTGACTTTCGATCGAGGCACTGGGGTTTGCTCCAGCTCCTCGATCGAATCTACGCAGACTGAACCGGCTGACTGAATGCATGGAGATGAACGTATGAATGAAGATCGATGAAGGGCACTCTCGACAAAGTGGGTAGGATCCATCAAGCGGAAGGCGAGCGAATTGACTCACGATGCTCCGCTTCAATTCGAGGGCATTGCGCAGCAGGTAAAAGGCAAGCTGGAAATCACCCTGAGCGGGGCGAAAGATATAGTTCGTGAGCAGTTGCCGAAGCTAGAGAAGATAGATTGCAGGCGGAAACAGAATTGGAGTATTTACCACCAAAGGCAAAAACCGCAGCACGTACGCCTAACGCCTCATTTATGCAGTGAGATTTAGACAGGCGCAATCTGCGCCCTGATTGACACCCTACACAGTCGTGTCGGTATTTGCTCCATTCCGATACTCCCAGGCACTGTTGAGGTCGTTTGGGCCGGACATCACCCTGAAGCTGCAGACGACAAACAGACCCTATACTTTAGTCTGCCCGGGTCGCCTCTTCATGCAGCGCGAGTCCTTCCGCGGCATCGGACTTCCGCAGTTTGCAGGCCTTCCAAATCCCCATACAAATCCCACTCATTAGCAGTACCATGAAAATGCAAAGGAGCGGCGTCGACCATTTTTGTAGCGTTCCTGTCCACAATCGGACCACGTGGCGCCCGTAGGCTACTCCCAGCCACGCAATCAGAGAGTAGCGAAGAATGCGCGCCGCGCCAAACGCTGCGAGGAATCGACCGCGCGAAACACTGAGCGCTCCAGATGCGAGCACGAACGGAGACAACGGAATAGGTGGAGGAAGCACAGCTGGAAGAAATACTGCGAGGACGGGATGATGCTCGACCCAACCAACAATTCGCCCAAGAAGGCGGGCAGGCACGTAACGGCGCAGGGCCGCTTCACCTCCTCTGCGTCCGATAAGCCAGGCAGTGTATCCGCCCACAAGGCTGCCGGCAATAGCGATGGGGGCAAGCAATAAGGGATTGCCGCTGTGCGCTATCAACCAAAGTAATAACAGATCTGTACTGCCGGGCAGCGGAAGAGGAATGATGGAGGAGTCGACGATTGCAACGACAAAAAGCCCCAAACTTCCAAGGTGTGTGAGCCAATGCGGCATAAGCGTGTGATGCTCACGAGGAGCAATCAATCGCGCTACCTGCAACGCCGGACGATGTAGAAACACGGCCACCTGCGACGCATACTGCATAAATACTGGGGGAGGAATGAGCATTATTCGGTCGAGTTCGTGCGACTGGGGTTGTGCCAACCGCCATCAGAAGCAATCATGGCATCAGCCTCTTTCGGTCCCCATCCGCCGCGTTTATAGGGACGGGCTTTGGGATGCTTTTTGAGAACTGAATTGACGACTTCCCATGCGGCCTCAACTGAGTCTTCCCGAATAAAGAGCGCGCCATCGCCAGCCATGGCGTCACTCAAAAGCCGCTCATAGGGCGATTCCTCTCCCGGCTGTTCTTCCAGCAGGAACAGCTCCTTCTGCTCTCCTACAAAGTCCTGGCCCGCCAGCTTGACCCGTGCGGCCAGCGCAACGGCAGAGTTAGGAGAAAGCCGGAAGCGTAGATAGTTGCTCCGGGTGGTCGCAGCCGTTGCATCGGCGAAGAGTTTCTGCGGAGGTGGTTTTAGTTCCACAAGAATCTCAGTTGCGGTTTCTGCAAGATATTTGCCGGAGCGTAGATACCACGGCACTCCATCCCAGCGCCATGAGTCAATAAATAATCGTAAGGCGCAGAATGTTTCGACATCGGAGCGCTTCGCCACATCGGGCTCATCACGATAACCAGCATATTGGCCGCGCACCATGTCGGCGCCCTTTAGAGGGCGCATGGCTTTGAAAATCTTTGCCTGCTCATCATGCACGGCTCCAAAGCCTCTGCCCGCGGGCGGCTCCATGGAAAGCAGCGCGACAATCTGAAAGAGATGATTCTGGATTACATCACGTAAGCAGCCGGCGGTTTCATAAAATGCGCCTCGCTTCTGCACACCGAAATTTTCAGACATGGTGATCTGAACGCTAGCCACATAGTTGCGGTTCCAGATCGGCTCAAGGAACGAATTGGCAAAGCGGAAGTAAAGGATATTCATGATCGCTTCCTTCCCGAGGAAGTGATCGATACGGAAGATCGAGTCTTCCGGGAACACCGCCCGTGCCACGCGGTTGAGCGCGCGTGCTGAGGCCAGGTCGCGACCAAACGGCTTCTCAACAATAACGCGGGCATTCTCCGACAAATTCGCAGCGCCCAGTCCCTTGATAACCGTCGCAAAGAGCGAAGGCGGAATAGCCAAGTAATGCGCTGGACGCCGCGTGCTCCCTAATGCCTTTTTGATCGCCGCGAATGTATCGCTATCGTTGTAATCCCCGCTCACATACTTGAGAAGGGACAAAAGACGCTGCAAGGCGCGCTCATCATCAATTCCACCAGACCGCTTAATGCTGTCGGTCACGCGCTTGTGCAGTCGCTCAATACTCCATTTCGGAAAGGCAACTCCGATTACCGGAACCTTGAGCGTACCTCGCTTCACCATTGCATAAAGCGCAGGGAAGATCATCTTATGCGCTAAATCGCCAGTTACGCCGTAGACTACCAGAGCATCGGAGTAGGAAGTTGTCATCACGTGCCTCAATTCCTGAAATAGATAAATTAACGATACGCGATTGAAGCAGCGAGAATCAGAACCGCAGAGCGTATTTTGGTGTACTCCGTTTCCTCATATTGCATTTGACGTTGATTGCGTGCAGATGGATGGCTTATGTGAACGCCGCGCTGGTATAGCTTAGGCGCTTCGACAGCAGGCACTGGGATTGGATTTCTTGTTGTTTTGGATGCAATACCGGCCGGGCTCGGCATGTTTGGCGGAATCTTCGTCCCTGGGGGGAAGATGAGAACTTGCAAAGTGCCCCCACTTGCTTCCGCGCCAACGCCTGTCTGCTTGCCTATGCCGAGCGTTTTAAGCTGGCTGTCGTCGAACCCAAAGTTTGCGACAAGGTACTCGCGAATGACCATCGCCTCGGCCTGCGTCAATACCAGTTCCTTCTGCGTATCGCCTTTCATGCCGTCTGAGACGACAATCACCGCGATTCCAAAGGGATTCTGCGCGAGGAACCGACCCACATCATCCAGCGATTTCTGATTCTTGAGCTTGGCCGATTCGTGGCCATCGAAAATCGCCTGCGATGAATAGGTAAAAGTCTTGACCGCCGTCCCTGATGGGAGACGCGTAATTTCGTCTTCATGCAGCTCTGCGGAATCTTCGTATCCGCGTTTTTTGAAGTAACCGCTCAGAAGGAAGTTATGTTTCAGCGCTTCCATATTCTCCTGAAAATCGGTAACCCCAGCCTGCGCATGGAGCATTGTGTCATGCAGCGTAGTCGTAGTCTGCTCCAGGCTGTTATAGAGCGCATTGTCATTTACCAGCTCTCCCACCGTCCCTTGGCCAGAATCGGTCTTTGCGCTTACCGACTTCAGATGAGCCGTTGCGAAGGTGGCATTCTGAATAGCTTCCTGGCTGCTATCAAGGATGCCGCTTGTCTTCTTGAACAGGTCCGACATCATGAGCGGAGGCTCGCTTGGAATTGTTTCGCTATCCTTCACCTCCGCTTGTCCAGCGGATCCAAACGAGATTGCGAGATACTGGCTTCCCAGCAATCCTTCGGTTTAGATCGAGGGCACGGAGTCCTGTTTGATAATTTCGTGCGTCGCTTTGTCGAGATCCATCACTACGATGACTTTGTCCCCCGGCTTGTGCGGCAGTTTGATGCTGTGCACAGTTCCGCTGTGAACGCCGCCTATCTGCACATCGGCTCCAGCGGCCAGACCTGCCACATTGGCGAACTCCGTCTTCAATCGGTAAGTTGAACTGAATAGATATTCCTTACTCCCTATGACGAAGACTCCAATGGCAAGAACTGCCAGCGTCGCAACAATGAATAATCCTAGCGTTGCCACTCTTGACATGCGTCCTCCTACGACTGCTTCAGGAATTCCTTCACAAACTCGATGTCGCTCCGCTGAAGGTCTTCAAACTTGCCCTCGACCACTACATTGCCCTGATCCAACAGGGATAGACGGTCGGCAATCGTCCTGGCGCTGCACAGGTCGTGGGTCACGACAATGGACGCCATTTGATGTTCCCGCTGGAGTTTAAGAATCAAATCGTTGATTTCTCCTGAACTGATGGAGTCAAGACCAGCAGTCGGCTCGTCGAGGAGCAAAATCTGCGGCTCTGGGGCGAGCGCACGTGCCGGGCCTACACGCTTCTGCATTCCACCTGAAATGTCGGAGGGCATTTTCTCCATGTCGTGTTCCATGCCTACCTCAGCCAGCAAATACCTGACCCGGTCGCGCCTCTCGGAACTCGACATCTCTCTACAATGGTGCTCGATCGGAAACGCCACATTTTGGCCTACTGTGAGCGAGTCGTAAAGGGCCGCGTGTTGAAACAGGAAGCCCATCGTCTTTCTGATTTCACCCATACGGTCGAGAGTCAGGCCGGCGATGTCCTGGCCATGGATGCGAACCGCGCCGGAGTCGGGCGTCTCCAGGCCGATGATGAGCCGCAACAAAACGCTCTTTCCTGTGCCGCTGCGTCCGAGCACAGCCAATGTTTCGCCGCGGTTCACTGCGATGCTGATCCCGTTGAGGACCATATGTCTTCCAAAGGCTTTACGCACATTTTCAACCCTGATGGCTGGCGCACAGGTGGCGCTGCCGCCTGCCAGGGGATTTCTTTGCGTCATCACATTCTCAGAAGCTGCGGCCATCTTGATCTCTCGCGAACAGTTCATCGATAAGTTGGGTTCAGGGAAAGACAACGAGTATGAATTTCACCAGCACAACGTCGGCCAGGATCACGAAGAGCGAAGCCAGAACCACCGACTTCGTAGCGGCGCGCCCCACTCCTTCCGCTTCGCCTCGTGTCCGCATTCCCTGAAAGCAAGCGATAAGCCCGATAATCAGGCCATATACAGCGGTCTTGAACGTTGGTGGAAGAATGCGTTGAAGGTGGCGCCATGAAAGCCGCTTTCAATGAATTGATGGAACGAGAGCGGCTCAACCATGGACTGTGCGAACCAGCCGGCCATCAAACCACAGGCATCGGCGGCAACGGTTAGCAGAGGCAGCATCAATATGCAGGCTAGAATGCGAGTTGCCGCCAGGAACCTGTATGGGTTGATCGCGGACGCCTCGATGGCGTCGATCTGCTCGGTCACCTTCATCGACGCGAGCTCAGCCCCAATTCCTGCGCCGACGCGCCCGCTCACTACCAGGCCGGTAATGATCGGCCCCATCACCTGGACCACGGAGTACACAAGCGTGGCGGGAAACAGCGACTTGGCGCCGAATCGACTCAGGCTGTAACGGGCTTCGAGCGAAATGACAACACCAACCGCGCCGCCGGCCAAAGCTACCAGCGGCAGAGACTTCGATCCAACTTCGTCAAGCTGTCGAATCAGCTCTCGAACTTCAAACGGCGGCGTTACGGCCGCTCGCAAAACCCGCCACGAAAAGATGCCGAGCTGTCCAAACCATTCGAAAAACCCGTTTACCAGTTTTGAAGGGGAGTCGATGACAGAAGAAAGAGGTGCGGCCCCACGACCAGATGGTGACTGGTTTGTCCGTACAACTGAAGTGTATCCACTGTCGTTCACTCGTTGGGACCTTATGCTGCAGAACCATGCCAACGTTTCGCGGCATCTCCTGGCAATGTTTACGGAAACAGGCAACTAAAGATGCTCACATTTGCTAATAGCTCTGCTGACTATCCCGATAACTACGTATCCGATGTGAGCTATTCCGCTCAGCATTTGTGCCTGAATATTGCAATGATCGTTTCGGAGAAGGGGGACCTTATGCCACTCATCGAAGTTGTTATGGCGCTCATTGCTGTGGGTGTGGTGCTCTGGCTTATAAATCGCTACATACCGATGCAAGGAACCATCAAGTCAATTCTGAATGCTGTTGTTGTAATTGCCGTGGTCTTATGGCTTGCCAATCTCTTCGGACTTTTTCACTACCTGACCAATTTCCGCGTCGGGCGTTGAAGCGCGAAGCGATGCAGGCAATCGGTGTCAGGAATATCGCGCACCGGAAGAAACAGCTACTATGTGCATCCAAGGTGGAATTATCGGGGAGTGAGCAATAAGCATGCGAATTAAGGCGTATGCTTGAAACAGTAGTAGAGATTCGATTCTCGCCTTTGGCAACCCAGACTTTGCTTCGGACGAGCACCGCGCCGTTCAAGCATGCAACCGAAAGACTGGAGCAGCCATGCCTCTCATCAAAAGGGCTGATGTAAGGAACTATCTTGCAACCCGCCGCCAGCGAGCTCATCGACGGCTTTCGACGAGCGTGCCAGTTCCGACAGGAACTTCGGAAAATGGCGCGGTCTCGACCAGGCCTGATTTTTCGAGGTCAGAGCCGGCGATATTTGCTGAAGATTTCTTTGCGGAACACTCGCCAGCTATAACGGCATATTCTTTGGCCAAACATGCGGCCGACCCCGGCAGTTCCCAGGCGCTTGCAACATCAAAAAGCGCGCAAGCGTGAGGCCGCATTCCGTTTTCTTGCGTAAGGATTGCGTTCTGCCGGATCATCTCGAGCCGCTTCAAGAGCTTGTTTGCGATAACTGGACGATGGTTCAAGATATCGCCGCACCTGTCTTCGATTCCGTCATTCGTCAATCTGGATGGCATTTTATGTGGATCAACGGTACCAGTGTCCGAAGGGGCTTCGGAGCAACACAGGAAAATGCGACCAGCCGAGCCTTGGGGCACGCGCTTCACGGAGTTAAACAGCGTTTCAATGCGGCTGAGTTGGATTCAGTTCAGGTAACAAGGTATCCCGGCTTCTACGTTGCGAATGTCTCCGTCCAGCCGCGCCAGATCCAGCACGACACTTCGTTGGAGATGCCCACCGAGAGCCCACGCAGATAGTGCCGGTATGTTAGCCGGTTGCTTGATTGTCAATACTAGCTGTTCCATCCAACTTTTCCGCAGATTGCGAAGCCTCAGAACAGCTTGGGCTAAAACGAAAGCAGGGCAAGATGCCTCTCCATGAAATGACCGATTCGGAAATGACTTATCCAGCAAAATCGCTTGCCAAGCCAGTTTCAACAATGCGTCAGCTTAACGAGCTCAATGCTCCTCACCTTCCATTACCTACACGCATTGCTTTTGTCGGGAATTATCTTCCGCGGGAGTGCGGCATTGCGACGTTTACGACCGATCTTTGCACTGCGCTTGCAGCCGAATATGGTCAGCAGCGGCTGTTTGCCATTCCCGTCAACGATCCCGATTCAAGTTATGACTACCCGGAGCAAGTACGCCTGGAACTTGAGCAGGAAGAGTTAGCCTCATACGAGCGAGCGGCTGACTTCCTCAATTTCAACGGCAACGATCTTGTCTCTCTGCAGCATGAGTACGGCATCTTCGGAGGAAACGCGGGCAGCCATATCTTAACCCTGCTTCGTAGATTGAAAATGCCGCTGGTCACCACACTGCACACGGTTCTGCGCACACCGGATGAGAATCAGCGCATGGTGCTGGAAGAGATTGCGAGGCTCTCCGATCGCCTGGTGGTGATGAGTGAACTGGCAGCAGAGATCCTGCGTGACGTGTATGCGGTTTCCGAAGAAAAGATCGACATCATTCCGCATGGCGTGCCAGAGATGACTTTCATGGATCCCAACTATTTCAAGGACGGCTTTGGCACGGAAGGAAAATCCGTCCTTTTGACCTTTGGCCTGCTGTCTCCGAATAAAGGCATCGAGAACGTCATACGCGCACTTCCCGCGATTCTGGCAAAGCACCCGAATGTTGTGTATATCGTCTCCGGAGTAACACATCCTCATATTCGGCGGCGGGATGGAGAGCGTTATCGCGAAGGGCTGACCGCGCTTGCAGGGCAACTGGGCGTCTCATCCCAGCTGATTTTTAATAATCGTTTTGTAAGCACCGAGGAACTTGTGGAGCACGTGGGCGGCGCTGATATCTATATCACGCCCTACCGGCAGGAGGCGCAGATTGTTTCTGGCACACTCGCCATCGCTCTGGGCGCCGGAAAGGCGATCATCTCCACGCCTTACTGGCATGCAAAAGAACTGCTTGCCGATAGACGAGGCGTGATTGTTCCCTTTGACAATCCTGAGTCGATTGCGACCGCGGTGATCAAACTATTGGAGAATGACGCGGAACGTCATGCAATGCGCAAGCGTGCCTATCTGTACTCACGCGAAACGACATGGCCGAAGACAGCAAGGGCTTACATGGCTAGCTTCCAGCGTGCACGCTTTGAGCGCAGTTTACGGCCACGCCCTTCGCAATTAGATGAGCTGGTGTTGAATGCTCCCGATGATCTGCCTGCGCTTAATACGGCGCACCTGCTCAACATGACCGATGATACGGGCATGTTGCAGCACGCGATCTTTTCCGTTCCCAACACGCGCGAGGGCTATACGACCGACGACAATGCGCGCGCGCTCATCGTATCCACTCTCATGAATGAGAGTGCGGAATTCGAGCAAATGGGTGAGCATCTCAATCTCTCTCGCCGCTACCTGGCCTTTCTCTGGCTTGCGTTTAATTCAGACTCAGGTCGGTTCAGGAATTTTCTCGCCTATGACCGGAAATGGCTGGAAGACACGGGATCAGAAGATAGTCATGGGCGTGCGCTGTGGGCTTTGGGCACAGTGCTTGGGCATTCACAGGATGCGGGATTGCGCGGAGCCGCGGGCAGACTGTTTGAGGCCGCTATGCCGGCGGCGCTGACGTTCAGCAGTCCGCGTGCATGGGCATTCAGCATTCTCGGGATGCAGGCCTATCTGGACTGGTTTCCAGGTGACAGGGCTGTGCAGGGCGCACGCAACATGCTTGCCAATCGACTGTTGAATATTTACGAGCGGAGTTGTACCCCAGCCTGGCATTGGTTTGAGAAGAGCCTGGCTTACTCGAATGCCAGGCTGTCTCAGGCACTTATTCTGGCCGGATGGCGAAGCGAGAACCAAAAGATGATCGCAGCAGGCATCGAGTCTCTGGAATGGCTCATGGCTGCCCAGCGTCAACCTGCGCATCAAGGCGGCGAAGACATTTTTGTGCCTATCGGCTCGAACGGTTTCTTCACGGAGGGCAAACAGAAGGCTCGCTTTGATCAACAGCCCGTGGAGGCCTGCGCCACCATCTCTGCATGCCTTGAAACCTACAGGCTTACGCGCGAACTGCGTTGGCTTGAGCAAGCACAGCATGTCTTCCGCTGGTTTCTCGGAAAAAACGACTTGCGGATTCCTCTATACGATGCTGCAACGGGCGGATGTAGAGATGGACTCCATCCCGACCGGGTGAATGAAAATCAGGGAGCCGAATCGACACTTTCCTTCCTGATGGCACTCCTCGAAATGCAAGAGGAGAACGCAATACACGCAGATGAACTTCATCAGGAAATGAGTGTTTCTCTTTGAGTCTGAATACCTCTCCGGCTATATCGTCCGTCCCCACCGCCTCGGAATCATTAAAACAGGGACAAGGTCCAGATTCCTCTTTGTTTACGCGTCATTCCGGCAATCCGATCCTCACACGAGAAGACTGGCCTTATCCGATTAACAGCGTCTTTAATGCTGCCGCCGTACTACTGCCGGATGGGGATACCCTGCTGCTCTGCAGGGTCGAAGACCGGACTGGCCTGTCCCATCTGTGTGCAGCTCGCTCAGCCAATGGGATCGACAATTGGCGCATCGATTCCGAGCCCACGCTGATGGCCAACCCCCGTGAATATCCGGAGGAGATCTGGGGTATCGAAGACCCTCGTATTACATATGTTCCTGAACTCGGGCAATATGCGGTTGCGTATACCTCCTTTGCGCGAGGCGGTCCCGGAGTGTCGCTTGCACTCACCAAAGATTTCCGAAGTTTTGAGCGGTACGGCGTGATCATGCCGCCTGAGGACAAAGACGCGGCCCTGCTGCCACGCAGGATTAACGGCCACTGGGCGATGGTGCATCGGCCGGTGACAACCACTGGCGCGCATATGTGGATCTCCTATTCGCCCGATCTGCGGCATTGGGGAAACCACAAAGTCATTCTGGAAGCACGCCGCGGAGGATGGTGGGACGCGAACAAGATCGGGTTGTGCTCACCGCCGATTGAGACGTCGCGAGGCTGGCTGACGATCTATCACGGCGTCCGAAAAACTGCTTCGGGCAGCATCTACCGTCTGGGTCTGGCGCTCTTCGATATCGATGAGCCGGAAGTTTGCCTGCAGCGAGGAGACTCCTGGATGTTCGGACCGGATGCTCCCTATGAGCGCAATGGGGATGTGAGGGACGTCGTGTTCCCGTGTGGCCAGACCATCGGCACTGACGGGGATACAATTCATCTCTATTACGGCGCGGCGGATTCCTGCATGGCAATGGCAACGGGCAGTATACGCACTTTGCTTACATGGCTCGACCGGCACTCCGGTTCAGAAAACACGGGCCGGTAATAGCGTACCGGATGGAGTAGAAAATGCGTGCAGCAAGTCGGCAAAGGCCTATGTGGTTACCGCAAATGATTTGGACCCGGCACAAGTGTCCCAGCTGCAGTTCGGTCAAATTCAAGGCGGCCGAGTTGCGTTCGTTCGACGGTTTACTCAGCATGTTTGCGCTGAGGCCTGTACGCTGCATATTCTGCTGGCGGCGATATTACTGGTTCGCCTTTCACGCCCCAAACCCAGCTTGATGCATCCACACACATTCCTGCAATCGGAGCATGGCGTAGGTATGCCGGAAGCAATACGTCGAACGCGGGACGCCCTGCGTGCCTTCGCGCAGATTCACCTCGTTCGGAAGGTCAGTAATCAGCGAGCTGTAAAGCATTTGTGCTATCATCAATCTACGCTTAGTTGTTTGGTTGTGCGCCGTTCTCGCCTGCATCCGCAAGATCGCCCACCGATTCAATCCCCAGGCCCTCAGCGTGATGGTCCATTGAAGTCAAGGTTCTTCCTTCTTGTAGGACTGACCGGACCAGACTGCAACGCAACAGCGTTTCGCAGTCCAAGACGCGACATGTGTGGCAAATCTTGAATCGGCGTTCAATCAGCGCCCCATTGGGTTTCCTGCATAAATTTGGAAATTTCCCGTCCGGCGTAGAGCTTTCTTCGCGCAGCCATCGGGACACTAGCGACTGTATCGGCCATAGCGAATTCATGGATGACTCCGAAATCAATTCGGAGAGTAGAAATCCCGGCCTCGACGCAGATTTAGGAATACATTGAAACTCTTTTCAGAACTACCCCTCTCGCAGGCTATGCAGAATCAGCTTGTCCGCGCCAACTTTACCACTCCCACTCCCGTTCAGGCCGCAGCTCTTCCTCCAGCTTTGGAAGGACGCGACGTTCTCGCGACAGCGCAGACCGGCACAGGCAAAACGCTTAGCTTCCTGATCCCTCTCGCCGAGAAGTTAGCCGTCACCCCCAAGGAAACCAAGGCACTCATCATGCTTCCCACGCGCGAGCTGGCCATGCAGGTGCTCGAAGCTTGGCGCAGCCTCACGAATAACCAGGGCAGAGTAGCCCTCGTATGCGGCGGACTCGCAGAAGCACCCCAGTTGAAGGCCATTCGTATGGGAGCGCGCTTGATCGTCGCCACCCCGGGTCGTCTCGAAGACTATCTCTCGCGCCGCCTCGTGAATCTCGGCGATGTGAAAATGCTGGTCCTCGACGAAGTAGATCGCATGCTCGACATGGGCTTCAAGCCCGCCATCAAGCGAATCGCCGCAGTATTGTCGTCTGATCGTCAAACCCTCTGCTACTCCGCCACCTTGAGCCCAGCTATCCGCGAAGTGGCCGCCCTTTATCTCAAGGATCCGGTGCGCATTGAAATCTCCTCAGAGCTGAAGCCCTCACCCAACGTAAAGCTACAGACCTTCGAGGTGCCCACAGACAAAAAGCAGGAGCTCCTCGAGCATCTTCTTGAAACCAACAACGGCAGCTTCATGGTCTTTGTTCGCACCAAGCACGGAGCGGATAAGGTATCAAACCGCCTCTCCCGCGCGGGCTTCGCAGCAGCTCCCATTCATGGGGACCGCTCGCAGTCGCAGCGCAGCTCTGCCCTCCGCGGTTTTGCCGAGGGACGTCATCGCGTGCTCGTAGCAACCGACGTTGTCGCGCGCGGCATCGATGTCGCTGACGTAGCTCACGTCGTCAACTACGACATGCCCCGTGAAGCCGAAGACTTCGTCCATCGCGTAGGCCGCACAGGCAGAGCCTCAAGCCTCGGAGTCGCGTCCACCTTTGCCGCTCCCGATGAATCCAAGTTACTCCGGAAGATGGAGCGCACTCTCTCCATCGCCCCCACGAAATACCGGGTTCATGCGATGCTGGCGGGATCAGGACCACGCGTGGAGGAGGCACCAGCCGAATCATCCGATGCCACCAGGCCCGCACGCCCATCCCAACCCTCTCGTCCATCCCGGCCTTTCCATCCCTTCGGAAAGCAAAGGAATTCGCGAGGCGGAAGGCCAGCTTCCCGCCGCCGCGCCGGATAATTGCACCGTCTGCAATCTCCGCACCAACGCCATACAAAACTTCGGCCAGGATGACGACACACTGTCCTCATCCTGGCCGCTTCGTCCCTCGAATCTGCCTTTCGCTAACCTGCCAACTCGCCAAGCGCGTAGAGTACCAACTTGCTATTTTCAGCTCCTAACCGCTAATCTCTGCCACAAAGAAATCGGCGGCGCGAGGATTCCCTCAGCGCCGCCAGCGGTTCTGGTTTCAAACCGTAAGATTGCTCTCTGCTATACGGTCTGACGAATTCGTTTTCTACGCGCTTACATCTTCAGCACTAAAAAACTTAGGGCTGTTCTGAATAACCAGCTCTTGAGCCAGCCATTCAGAACAGCCCCTGAACTTGAACCAAACTACTCTTCTTGTTGAGGCGGATTCGGCGCACCCTGCTGTCCACCCGGTCCAGGTCCACCTTGTCCCTGGCCACCGCGACGTTGTCCCATGGGTCCGCCACGCGGTCCATCCTGGCGGAAATGTCCTCTGCGATCCGACCGCGCTTCCTGCAAGCTCTTCCACTGCTCCGGCGTCAGCTTAGCGCGAATCGCCAGAAGAAAACGAGCATTCGCTTTCTCAAGCTCGGCCCGCGCCGCCGCAACCTTGTCAATCTGCCCCAGAATCTGCGACTCGTTCGGCTGATCGTCCTTCATCAACGGCTCCAGCAAAAGCTCCGCCTTCTCCAGGTTGGCATGCAGATCCACCAATGTCGTGCGATGTTGCAGCAGCACTTGATCCATGCTCTTGCGCTGATCGTCGGTCAGCTTCAGCCGCGCCACAATATCCGGATTGTTCCAGAACTTCCCCTGCGGCGCGCCCATCGGTCCCAGTGCCCGCTCCATCGGAGGACGATGTCCCCCGAATCCAGATCCAAATCCCGGACCACCACCCTGCATAGGCCCCTGTGCCCCTGCCGCAACAGCCGTCATCGCCAGGGCTGCCACTGCCACCGTCCGTCCCACCGTGAACTTCATCATCGCCAATCTCCCGAATTCCAAAATCGTTGCCTTCCAAAAGCGTTACAACACACGCTGCCGCCCATGCCGCCCCATCAGACGACATCTCTATCTAGTTACGAATCAAAACTATGCAGAGAAAAACTTCATCAAGAGCATCAATCTCTTACTACTGTTTGCTCTCATTGACATCCACCAGCCCGGCCAGCGGGTCCATCGCCGTCGGAACCTGCCGCGCCACGTCGGAATCCACATGCTGAAGCAGCGCGTCCTCGTCCAGGGCCGCATTCTCAGCCGCAAGCTTCTGCTCCGCCTCCTGATGCGCAACCTGCACCGCCTGTTCGCGGGCGGCTTGCACACGGCGCTCATGCTCATGCACTCCCACGGAACCCACACCCAGCACCAGCACACAGCTCATAGCCCAGCCCGCAGCCATGCGCCACACCGCTGTCCGCGTCGGAGCCTTCACCGTTCGCGGCCTGCTCAGCTCCGCCTCGCTCCACGCGCGCACACTCAGCCTGAAGTTCTTGAGAGCCGAATCCAGCTCGGCATCCACCATTCCGTCGCGCATCTCATTTCTGTCTTCCGGCATCATCGTCCCCCTCTCAGCTCCGCCCGCACCCGGCTCACAGCCCTTGAAAGGTGCGCCTTCACCGTGCCATCGCTCAGCCCCGTTGAAGCTGCGATGTCCGCAATCTCCATCTCTTCCACGTACCGCAGCAGGAACACCGTCCGCTGCCTGCCGCTCAGCCGCTCCACCACATGCCAAACGTGCTTCACCTGCTCACGCGCCAGCAGTTGCTGCTCCGGCGAACTCTCCCCGCTCGGCAACCAGTCGCTCGCCTCATCCGCATCCACGGCATTCGTGCGAGTCTGCCGCCAGAATTGCATCCGCCTGTTCCGCCAGTGATCCTTCAGCACGTTGATGGCAATGCGCATCAGCCAGGTCAGTGCCGTCGATTCCCCGCGAAAGCTTGCCCAGTTCCGATGCGCCTTCAGGAAGCACTCCTGTGTCAGCGTCTCAGATAGGTCCACATCCCGCGTGCTTGACAGAAGGAACCGGTAAATCTGCGTACGGTATTTCGTCGCCACCAGGGAGAAATCCTCGGTGGCAATCTTTTCTGCCGCAGCCGTCGTAATCGGCTCCAATATTGTTCCAGCAGCCATTACTCTGTCAGACGAGGTCATTCCCTGCAAGTTTACAGCTAACCCATATATGAGGAATAACGCCCTGTCATCTGGGCAAAACGGGGCCCCGAGCGTTTTTCAACTCGGGGATGGTGAGTCAAAGGACCTGCTTTTGTTTTAAATCCCCAAATCCCTTAGTCCCTTGGTCCCTAATCCCTGTTCCCTGCCTCTAGTAAACTTCTCCCATGCTCCTCTCATCCCTCCGAGACGAAGTTCTGCACGCCAACAAGGAAATCTCCCGCCGCGGCCTAGCCCCGCACACCTGGGGCAATGCCAGCGGCATTGATCGCTCCGGCGCCGATCCGCTCGTCGTCATCAAGCCCTCAGGCGTCAATTACGATACCCTCCGCGCCGAGGATCTCATCATCACCGATCTCCAGGGCAAAGTCGTCGAAGGCAAGCTCCGCCCTTCCAGCGATCTCGCCACCCACATTCTTCTATATCGAGAATTCCCCACCATCGGCGGCGTCGTCCACACCCACTCCGAGTTCGCCACCTCATGGGCGCAGGCCTGCCGACCCATCCCATGCCTCGGAACCACCCACGCCGACTACTTCCACGGACCCATTCCCTGCACCGACGAGCTCACCGCCGAAGAAACCGCCTCCGGCTACGAGCTCAACACCGGCACGGTCATCGTCCGATACTTCCGTCAGCACAATTTAAATCCGCTTGAAATTCCAGGCGTCCTCTGCGCCGGCCATGCTCCCTTCGCCTGGGGAAAATCCGCCGCAGCCGCGCTTGAAAACGCCGATGTCATGGAATACATCGCTCGCTTGGCTTTCCGCAGCGCCCTGCTCGGCGCACCGGAATCCGGCCTGGCCACGCACGTCCACGAGCTCCACTTCAACCGCAAGCACGGCCCCAAAGCCACTTACGGCCAGCGATAAGTGTGCGACAAACTCTTCTAGTCTACTCGCAACCATGCTGGGCACCTGTAGATGATCAAGAAGCTATTACAACCTCGGATCGGCTGATGGGCGGTTTGTAGTCGAGGCTACCATGAGGTCTTTGATGGATATAGTAGTGAGTCCAAGGGATCCGGTGAAGGTCTCTGTCTTGCGAGTCGGTCCAGTATTTGGCATAGGCCCACTCACGTAGCGAGTGTGGATAAACCGTTCGGCCTTGCCATTGGTTCTGGGCGTATATGGCCTTGTGTGGTGGTGTTTGAACGCGAGCTTCTGGCAAGCCTGACGGAACTGGCTGGATCGATAACTTGACCCGTTGTCGGTGAGCAGCGCGCGTACGTCGATGTGCAGCGCGAAGAAGGCCAGGACCTCGTTGAGGAACCCGATGGTGGTTTCGGTCTTCTGATTGGGCAGCATGCGAGTGAAGGCCATGCGCGAGTGATCGTCGACAGCTACAGCAAGGCCAGGAAACCAGGATGCCTGCTCTTGCCGCGCAACCGCTCATCGCCGCGCAGACCCTGACCTCAGAGAAGCGCGTCTCCCCTTCATGTTCAGATGCAGCATGTCGCCGGGCTTGGGATGCTCATAATGAACCACAGGAGGCGGAGGGTTGAGAGAGTCCATCGATGCCGGCAGACTGAAAAGAACTACCCATTTGGCTGCGGTCTTGGCACTCACGCGTAAGACGGCTGCAGCCGCCTTACGCGTACCACCTTGCTCCAACACAAACTTGATTAACGCCTCTCGACTGCGAAAGCTCAGTCGGGCATTCTTATGAATGTCCATTCGATTTCTCCGAAGGTCCTAGTTGCTCGTCACAACCAGCGTCTCCGGTCTCTATCAAATGGACAACCTCTGAAAAGATCACAGGCAACCCAGGTCCTTGCAGTTGAGGACCTGGGTTAGCACGAAAGCCGAAGTCCACACCACCAAGCGAAGAGCTAACGGCTAAAAGCTAACAGCTGTTTTAGTACGCCACCTTGTTTGGCGAAGTAATCCATGCCGCAAAGCTTTCCCACGCCTCATCCTTAAGCAATTGCACCTCAGGCAGCGTCCTCTCCGGCTGATCTTTTTTAAACTCCTCATACAAAAACGCATCGTCAAACCCGGCTCGCGCCGCATCCGCTGCATTCGCCCCGTAATACACCGCATCCAGCCGAGCCCAATAACTCGCCGCCAGACACATCGGGCAAGGCTCGCAGCTCGTATACAACTCGCACCCCGCCAGCGAAAAGCCTCCCAAAGCCTTGGCCGCCGACCGAATCGCATTCACCTCGGCATGCGCCGTCGGATCATTGGTAGCCGTAACGGAATTCGCGCCCTCACCCACAATCTTCCCGTCGCGCACAATCACCGCGCCAAATGGCCCACCGCGCCCGCTCGTCACATTCTCAGTAGCCAGCGCAATCGCCCGGCGCAAAAACTCAGGATTCGGCCCAGCCGGCATAAGGTGCCTCGTCTTCTTCTATCTGCTACAAAAGTAAACACAGTATGGCACAGGCATTCCGCTCAACCCGCGTCGTCACTCCGGAAGGCGTCCGCGCCGCTGCAGTCTTCGTAGACGCAGGCAAAATCACCGCCATACACGCTTGGGACGCACCCACCCCCAACGCAACCCTCCACGACTTCGGCAACCTGGTCCTGCTTCCCGGCCTCGTCGACACCCACGTCCACATCAACGATCCCGGTCGCGACTGGGAAGGCTGGGCTACAGCCACCCGCGCCGCAGCCTCCGGCGGCGTTACCACCCTCGTCGATATGCCTCTCAACTGCATCCCGGAAACCATCACCGCCGCAGCCCTTGAAGAAAAACGCGCAGCCGCCCGCGGCAAAGTCTGGACCGATTGGGCCGCATGGGGCGGAGTCGTCGGAAATGGCGTAGTCCATGGCAACGCCGACGAAATTCCCAGCCTCATCGCCGCCGGTGTCCCCGGCTTCAAATGCTTCCTCATCCACTCGGGCATTGAAGGCTTCGCCTGGGTCGACGAGTCTGATCTCAGCGCCGCCCTGGCCAAACTCAAAGGCACAAATCTCCCGCTTCTCGCCCACGCAGAACTTAAAGCACCAGTTGAAGCTTCTACCGCCAAACTCAACTCCGCCAATGCCAACTGGCGTCAATACTCCACCTGGCTAGCCTCCCGTCCCGACGCATCTGAAGTCGAAGCCATCCGCCTTCTCATCCAACTAGCAGAAGAGTTCCAGACCCCAATCCACATCGTCCATCTATCAAGCGCCGAAGCCCTGCCCCTCATCGCAGACGCCCGCCAGCGCGGCCTTCCCATCACCATAGAAACCTGCCCCCACTACCTCTGGTTCGCCGCAGAAGAAATCCTCGACGGCGCAACCGAATACAAATGCGCCCCACCCATCCGCAGCGTCCAAAACCGCGAAGCCCTCTGGCAAGCCCTTACCTCCGGCCTCATCGACTTCATCGTCACAGATCACTCCCCATGCCCGCCCGCGATGAAGCACAAAGATGAAGGCCGCTTCGGCATCGCCTGGGGTGGTATCGCTTCACTTGGCCTAGCTATATCAATCATTTGGACCGGATTATTCGAGCGAAACTTCAACCCTGAAACAGCCCTCGCTCGCATCGCAGAATGGCTCGCCGCAGCCCCCGCCCGTCTCGCCAGCCTTCACACCAAAGGCGCATTCCGCCCCGGCGCAGACGCCGACTTTGCCATCTTTGATCCTGATCTCCTCTGGACCGTCACCGAATCCGACCTCTACTTCCGCCACAAAATCTCGCCCTATCTCGGCGCAAACCTCCGCGGCCGCATCCTCGAAACCTGGCTTCGCGGTGAAAGAATCTACAACTACAACAGCGGAAGCCCGGCCTGGAGCCCAATTCCCCTCGGAAAAGAATGGACCACACAATAAAATCCCGAGCCTCGCGCGCCATCGCCGAGTGCCACACGCTCGCCGCCTTCACGGAGGAACCCGGCCGCATCACCCGTCGCTTCCTCACCCCGCCCGTCCACGCCGTCCACGCCCATCTCCGCCAGCGCATGCAAGCCCTCGGCATAACCGTCCGTACCGACGCCCTCGGCAATCTCCGCGGCTTCCATCAACCCGCCCACGCACCCGCCAAACGCTTCCTCATCGGCTCTCATATCGACACCGTCCCCAACGCCGGCCCCTTTGACGGCATCCTCGGCGTCACCCTCGCCCTCGAACTCGTCCAAATCGCACAAGAGCGCAAACTTCCACTAGCCATCGAAGTCATAGCCTTCAGCGAAGAAGAAGGTGTCCGCTATGGCATCCCATTCCTCGGCAGCCGAGCCATCACCTGCACCTTCGATGAAATGCTGCTCGACTACCAAGACCCAGATGGCATCCCCTTGCACCAAGCCATCCGCAACTTCGGCCTCGACCCCGCACAAATCCGCTCCGCGTCGCTCGGCCCGCAACAAGTCTTAGGCTTCCTCGAAATCCACATCGAGCAAGGCCCTGTCCTCCAATCCGAAGACCTCAGCTTAGCTGCAGTAAGCTCCATCGTCGGCCAAACCCGCGGCACTCTCACCTTCACCGGCCACGCCAACCATGCCGGAACCACCCCCATGCATCTGCGCCACGATGCTCTGGCCGCCGCCTCTGAGTGGATCACCGCCGTAGAAACCCACGCCCACACAACACCATCCCTAGTCTCCACCGTAGGCAAAATCCTGGCCGAACCTAATGCCACTAACGTCATCCCCGGCTGCGTCCACGCCAGCCTCGACCTCCGCCACCCAAGCGACCAAATCCGCACCGCCGCCGTCGAAGCCCTCATCGACAAGGCCCACGCCATTGCGCATCGCCGCCATCTCTCCATGCACTTCAACCAGACTATGAACGAGCCCGCCGTCCCCATGGACTCCGCGTTCACCGCTCACCTCAGCGCAGCCCTTGAATCAGAAGGATTCCCCGCAAAAACCATGACCAGCGGCGCAGGCCACGATGCCATGATCCTCGCCTCCTACGTCCCCACCACCATGCTCTTCCTTCGCAGCCCCGGAGGCATCAGCCACCACCCCGCCGAATCTGTCCGCGAAGAAGACGTAGAAGCCGCCCTTCGCGTCTCCGCCAACTTCCTCGAACGCATCTCCGCTACAATCAACAACACCTAAACGAGGTCACCCGTGCAACATCTCGGCTTCACACGCAGCAGCCTCAAACCCGACCATCTCCTCCAAACGCCCGACACCTTCATCCGCACTGCGCCCAACAGCGCCCCCGGCGTCGAATTCATCATTCATGCCGCCCCACAGCTCGGCGCGGAGTTCACGCAACTCACCGCAGAATTCCAGCCCAATGGCGCACTCTCCCCCGCACCCGCGCAGCGCTTCCTCTACGTCCTTGAAGGCGAACTTACCCTCGACGTCGAAAGCCACCAGTACACCCTGTCGGAAGGCCACTTCGCCTACATCCCGGAAGGCACACCGCACACCGTCACCGCCGTCTCAAAATCCCGCGCCGCCATCATCGAGAAACCCTACGAGCTCACCAGCACCGCAGAAGCCCCTCAACTCATCATCGGCAACCAGGCCGAAGTCCCCGCCGCCATCGCCGTTCCCGGAGACGATGCCCTCCGCGTCCAGCTCCTCATCCCCGACGCACCCACCCACGATTTCGCCGTCAACATCATGACCTACGATCCCGGCGCAGCACTCCCCATGGTCGAAATCCACATCATGGAACACGGCCTGCTCATGCTCCAGGGCAGTGGCATCTACCGCCTTGGCGACCACTGGTATCCCGTCCAGGCGGGTGACTTCATCTACATGGCGCCTTACTGCCCGCAGTGGTTCGGCGCGCTCGGCAAGCAGCCTGCCAAATACCTCATCTACAAAGACTCGCGCCGTCATCCTCTCGGAGAGTGACCCATGCCCGCCGCGCAGCTCTCAATCGACAACCTCATCAATGAACTCCTGACCTTGGGCCAGATCTCTGAGGCCGAACCACCAGTCGTAACTCGTGTTGTCTTCAGTGAAGCCGATCTCCGCGCCCGCGCCTACGTCAAAAATCTCTGCACCCAAGCCGGCCTAACCATCCATGAAGACGCCATCGGCAACACCTTCGCCCGCTGGCCCGGCACAGATCCAACACTCGCCCCCATCGGCACCGGCTCGCACATCGACGCCATCCCCAACGCCGGCCTCTATGACGGCTGCGTCGGCGTCCTTGGCGGCCTTGAAGCCATACGCGTCCTGCAAACACTCGGCTTCACCCCGCGCCGCTCCATCGAGCTCATCGTCTTCACATCAGAAGAACCCACGCGCTTCGGCATAGGCTGCCTCGGCTCTCGAATGGTCTCCGGCGCGCTCTCACCGACCCAGGCCGCCGCCCTCCGCGACAAAGAAGGCCGCACACTCGACGAACTCCGCACCGCCGCCAACTTCACCGGCTCTCTCGAATCCTTAGCACTCCCACCCAACCGCTTCCACCAGTTCATTGAGCTTCACATCGAGCAAGGCTCCACCCTCGAAGTCGAAAACATCGCCCTCGGCCTCGTCACGCACATCGCCGCCCCAGCCAGCCTCCGCATACTGATCGAAGGCGAAGGTGGCCATGCCGGAGCCATGCTCATGCCCGGGCGCCGTGACGCCCTCATCGCCGCATCCGAGATCATCCTCACCGTCGAATCCGCTGCCAAGTCCACCAACGCCATCGACACCGTAGCCACCGTCGGCGTCTGTGAAGTCTTCCCCGGCGCAGTCAACTCGGTCCCCTCACGCGTCAAGCTTGAAGTCGACGTACGAGACATCGATGCCACACGCCGCGACCAAGTCCTCACCCAAATTCAGACCGCCTGCAACCAGACCGCATCCAAACGCAACGTTCTAATCATGACAGAGATCATCAACTCGGACCCGCCCGCCGCCTGCGATGAAACCATCCTGGCCGCGCTAGAAAACTCGGCCAAAGCCGCAGGCAAAACCTACAAGCGCATGGTCAGCCGCGCCTATCATGACTCGCTCTTCATGGCCCGCATCGCACCCGTAGCCATGCTCTTCATCCCCTGCCGCGGCGGCGTCAGCCATCGCCCTGACGAATACGCCTGGCCGGAATGGATCGGCTCCGGTGTCCACATCCTCTCCCGCACACTCGCCACACTCGCCTCATGAGCAGCCCTGGATGAACTCAACACTCACCAACTGGAACACTGCTCCCGAGCGAACCGCTCTCGAAGCCATGCTCGCCTGCTGCGGCGCAACCCGCTGGGCCACATTCATGATTGGCGCGCGCCCCGTTTCCACACCTGGATCCCTCTACGTCACAGCCGACACGATCTGGTCCCAAATGCAGGAACCCGACTGGCTGGAAGCCTTCGCCTGCCATCCCCGCATCGGCTCCCGCAAGCCAGCCGAACACGCCTCAACTCAATCCGCATCCCAATTCGCAGATTGGTCCAAACAAGAGCAATCCTCCACTCAAACCGCCACAGAACAAATCCTCGCGCGCCTCGCCGCTCTCAACGCGCAATACGAAGAACAATTCGGCTTCACCTACATCATCTGCGCCACCGGCAAATCCGCAAATGAAATGCTTGCCATCCTCGAACGCCGCCTCGCAAGCGATCGCACCACCGAACTCACAGAAGCCGCCGAGCAGCAGCGCCAGATCACCCATATTCGCCTCAAAAAATGGTTAGCAGAATAGCCGCCCAACCAGTTCGGCAGGTTAATCTCGGAAGCAGGTCAGCACAATGAGCTCAATCTCCACACACGTCCTGGACACAGTGACCGGCAAGCCAGCTCCCGGCGTTCCCGTCCGCCTTGAAAAATGGCTCTCCGCCACCGAACCATCAGAAGAATGGAAGTCCATCGCTCTCGGCGCTACCGATGCCGACGGCCGCTGTCGTGACCTTGACTCCGACGCATCTGAAGGTATGTATCGCCTGCGCTTCGACGTCCAGTCCTACTTCACCCACCGTGGCCGCACCAGCATCTATCCCGAAATCACCATTCAGTTCCACTGCAACGGCGAAGCCCATTACCACCTGCCGTTGCTGCTCAGCGACAATAGCTACACCACCTACCGCGGAAGCTGACTAAATCCACGCCAGAGGAGGGACTCATGGCCCATCTCGGAGAAAACCGCTACGGAAAATCGCGCGTCCGCATCTCGCGCGTCACACGCCACGGCGATCACCACGAGTTTTCAGAATGGTCGGTCCGTGTTCTTCTCCGCGGCGACTTCGAGACCAGCTTTACGCAAGCCGACAACAGCGTTCTTCTCCCCACTGACACCATGAAGAACACCGTCTACTCCATCGCCCGCTCTTCCAAATCGGAAACTATGGAAGAGTTCGCCATGGAACTAGGCGACCACTTTCTTGCCAACAACGCGCACGTTTCCGCAGCCGACATTGAAATCAGCGAAAAAGCCTGGGAGCGCCTCATGGTAAACGGAATTGGCAACGGCTCATCCGAACCCACCACCTTCAAACTCGGCGGTCCCGAGCTTTCCACTACCCACGCAACACGCCGGCAAAACCACGCTTGGCAAATCATCTCCGGCGTCCAGGATCTGACCATCCTCAAGACCACCAAATCCGCTTTCACCGGCTACATCGTCGATAAGCTCACCACGCTCCAACCCACCACAGACCGCATCTTCGGCACCGCCGCCACCGCCACATGGAATTACACCTCCACCGCAATCCCATTCACTAAAGTCCGCGCGCGCATCCTCGCCGCGCTCCTCAAAACATTCGCTGCCCACGACAGCCAGTCCGTCCAACACACTCTCTTCGACATGGGCCACGCCGCACTCATCGCCGCGCCCGAAATCACGCGCATCACCCTGACCATGCCCAATCTCCACCACCTGCCTGCCAACCTCGCGCCTTTCGGTCAGGACAATCCCAATCACATCTTTATCCCCATCGACGAACCCCACGGCTACATCGAAGCCACCATCGAGCGATAAGTCCTACTGCAATTTCGCCAGATCTTCCGGCGTATCCACATCCACCTCGCCACCCGGAAAATCCACTCTCATCACCGCGCCGCCAGCTTTTTTAAGCAGCGCCCTTGCGCCCTTGTCCCCACTCAACGCATACAACTCCGGAAACATCGCACGTGAAAAAATCGCCGGCACACCAACTCCGCCCGCATACTCTGAAGCAGCAATCTCCAACCCATCCCGCGCATCAAACACCGCCATCAATGCCCGCAAATGCGAAACACTCAACCGTGGCTGATCGCAAGTCAGAATCAGTACCCCATCAATATCCAGGGCAACCTCCTCAACAACCTGCAGCCCAACATGAATTGATCCCGCAATCCCCCGCGCCCAGTCTTCATTCCTCACCACGCGCACACCGCTCAAATCCACCGCGGCCGCAATCGCCTCATGCTCCGCTCCCAGCACCACAACAACCTGCTCTAAGCCGGCCTCGTGCACGAGCCTCACCACCCGCGCCAGCAGCATCTCACCCTCAAACTCCACAAGCTGCTTAGCCCGCCCCAATCGCCGACTCGCCCCTGCCGCCAAAATGATCGCTCCAACCTTCATCGCCCCTCAGTCTAGTACCCCACACGCCATCTTTAGGTACAATTTGCAACACTCGATAGATAGACAAAACCAACTCATCCAAAGGACGTCAGTGGCCGACTCAACAACCAACACATACGCCGAACAACCCGCCACAAAAAACTACGGCCTCCACGCCGGCGTCCTCGGTCCCGTTGAAACCCTCGCACAATCCGTCTCCGCCGTCGCGCCCACCGCCTCGCCCTCACTTACCATTCCGCTCGTCTTCGCGCTCGCCGGTAACGCCACCTGGTTCGTCTATCTCCTCGCCACCATCGCCATCCTTCTCGTCGGCTTCTGCGTCAGCCGCTTCGCGCGCATCTCTGCCTCGCCCGGCTCGCTTTACTCCTACACCTCCAGCACGCTCCCACCCGTCTTCGGAGCCATCGCAGCCTGGGCCTTGCTTCTCGCCTACGTCGCCACCGGGGCATCCGTAGCCGCCGGCGCGCTCTACTACGCCGTCATCCTCGCCCAGCAATTCCTCCACTGGGCCGCGCCAGCCCTGCTCATCCTCGCCCTGGTCTGCGCCATCGCCGCATACATCGCCTGGCGAGACGTCAAGCTCTCCGCGGAAGTCATGCTCTGGATTGAAGCCATCAGCGTCGCCATCATCCTCATCATCCTCGCGGCCCTTGCCTTCCATTTCGGCCTGCGCCTCGATTGGGATCAGCTCAGCCTCAAAGGCATGACCTTTCCCTCTCTCGGGCCCGCACTCGTCCTCGCCATCTTCAGCTTCGTCGGCTTCGAAAGCGCCACATCGCTCGGCGCAGAAGCACGCGATCCGCTCCGCACCATCCCCCGCGCCGTACTCCTCTGCGCTGTGCTCATAGGAGCCTTCTTCATGCTCTGCTCGTATTCACAGGTGTTAGGCTTTCACGCCATCGGTGGCAAGCTCAGTGACACCACAAGCCCGCTCCATCAGCTCGCCGCCATCGGCGGCATCGCGCCACTCGGCGTCGCCATTGACATCGGCGCCATGGTCAGCATGTTCGCCTGCGTTCTAGCCTGCATCAACGCATCCTCGCGCCTGCTCATCAAAATGGCGCATGAGCGCCTCATGCCCCGCGCACTCGAGCGCACCGGCAAACGCCACGGCACTCCCGGCGCAGCCATCTTCATAGCTGCCACGCTCATCTTTTTAGGAACCGTTGTGCTCACTCTGCGTCCGGTCAGCCCGCTCGACATCTACGACCTGGCTGGCTCGCTCTCAGTCTTCGGATTCCTAACCGTGTACGCACTCATGGCCGCAGCCTTGCCCTTCGCCCGTCGCGCCGCTGGCCAGCACTCAATGGGCATCGCAGCCATCAGCGCCATCACCGTCATCGTCATGCTGCTCATCGCCATCTTCGATCTGCAATCCGCATCCGACGCCATCCACGGCCGTACCATCCCGGAAATCTATCTCGTCTATCTCATCCTCGGCCTGCTCATTTACTTCCTCAGCCACAGACGCACCAAAGCAATCTAAGCTACGCCGACTTCGTCACTCGTCCTTCATCACCATCAGCACCGTCACAATCCCCACCACCACAAACATCCGGAACGCAGCTTCTTGCCCATTCCATATCTTCGATTGCCACATCAAAAACCACTCCGCGCCCACACTCAAAAACGCCACCAGCCACATCAACATAGAAAGCGTCAGGGCCCCAATCGCTACCTGTTTAGCATTGTGAAATTCCACCGCGGTCTTGCGCAGTGCACGAAACAGCTTCCACGCGCCAGCCCATAGCAGCACCATCGTCACAATCTCCCAAACAATAATGCCCCAGTAAAAAACAATATGCTCCGCAGGCAACGGCAGCGCTCGCCACATCCCCTTATTGCCAGGAAACGTAGTATCCATCGCCAGCACATGGTGCACAAACTGGTAATTCGAATCAAAATCCGTCAGATTGTTAAACACCACCAGGGTATAAAACAGCGCCACACCGCACAGCAGCAGCAGCTTCGCAATGCGCGTCATCATCAATCAGCATTTCCTCTCATAGTGGCTCGCTCGCAACAGAAGCAACCGCAATGTCACTGATCCCTGCTCACTGACCACTGTTTTTAGCAAACGTCCGAAAGTACGCCACCAACGCATCCAGTGTAGCCCGGTCATAATTAGACGCAGGCGGCATCCGCGCACCATGCCGCACCGCTTCGGGATCGTGAATAATCGCGCGAAAGCGCTCCGGGTCTTTCACCGCATACTCGCCAAGCTGCGGCCACGCGCTCTTGCCCATCGTGCCACCTTCATCGCCGGAGTTATGACAGCGAAAGCAATCCTCTCGCGCAATCTTGTACCCATCCATCACCTGTTGGTTCTCGCGCCACTGTGCATACGGCAGAATCGACGCATAGATATGCGCCCCATTGCGAAACTCCAGCCGCGTCACACCATAAGGAATCTGCTCCTCGTCATCATGTGCCAGCACCTTGTATCGCGGTTTGAACGCGGGATTCGCAATCACGTATGGCACCATCGCATCGCCGATCGGAGCCTTTGGCCAGCGCTCGCGCGTCTGTCCATTCACGCGCAGCACAAGCACCGGATCATGCGCCGTCAAATACTCAGGCGAGTAATCGCTCCGGTAGCTGTCGTAGCAGATTGCCACAATCATGTCAGCGTGCTCGCCCAGCATCTTCGCCAGGTCAGACAATGCAACTCCGCTGATCTCCGCCGGCGAATGAAAATTATCGTCGGTAACCTGAAACGTCTTCTGCGGCAGCTTCAGCAGCTCGTCATAGCGCAAATAGCGAGTCGTTCCCTTCGGAAGTCCCGCAAGTTCGCCGCCGATCTCTAGGTCGCCCGGCGAAGAGCGTTCCGTGTGGAGCTGAATAGGAGAAGGAGTTGTTGGTATCACCGCTGCCATGAACAGCGCCGGCAGCAGTCCGAGAAACAAGCGCATGGCCCATCGTACCCCGAGGGACATAAGAATCTCAAAAGGGGCCATGCTATCGTCGAAGACACCATGGAACCCACATCGCAAGCTGAAGAAAAACTGAAAGAATTAAATCTCGTCCTTCCCGCGCCACCCGCACCCGGCGGCAACTACGTCTCTTTCAAGCGCGTCGGTTCCATTGCATATCTCTCCGGCGTCATCTCCACCGGCCTTGACGGCGTCATCACCGGCCAGGCCGGCACAGATCGCACCATTGAAGACGGCTATATCGCTTCCCGCGCCTGCGCCCTCACACAGCTCGCCGTACTCAAGCGCGAACTCGGCTCCCTCGACGCCATCGCGGAAATCCTCACCGTCAATGGTTACGTCAACGCCGCATCCGGCTTCCCCGATTCTCCCGCCATCATCAATGGCGCATCCGATCTTTTCATCGCTCTCTTCGGCGAGTCAGGCCGCCATGTCCGCGCCGCCGTGGGCGTCAGCGCTCTCCCGCGCCACGCCTTAGTCGAATTGCGAATGACCATCCGCATCAAAGAATAATCACTATGCTTCATCACACAACGAACCCATCCACACCGTCACTGCCGCTATGTCCAAAAACATCCTTCCCGCCCGCCAACTCTTCCCCTCCTCCTAGTCAAGAACATGACCATCAACGATCCCGCCGTCATCGCCGAGCTCGAAGCACTCTATCCGCAATACGAGCAGGCCCTCGTCACCAACGACGTCGAAACTCTCATTGCGCTTTTCAGGCACTCGCCGCATGTCATGCGTTTTGGCATCACAGAAAACCTCTACGGCATCACTGAAATCGAATCCTTCCGCAAATCCCGCCCCGCCGCCAACCTCGCCCGCAACGTCACGCGCCTCGACATCGTCTCCTTCGGCAGCGACTTCGCCAGTATCACCCTCGAGTTCGAGCGCACCACCCCAAACGGCCTCATCCGCGGACGCCAATCCCAAACCTGGGTCCGTTTTCCTGAAGGCTGGCGTATCGTCGCCGCCCACGTTTCTTTATTGCCATAAAGAACCGCGTAAGGAATCCATGTAGAACCACATTGCGGCTCGTTTTACGGTGAATTTCTCATTGAAATTTTCGCCTTTGCCGGTATCCTGTCTACATACCCGTGGTCAAGCCGATCGAAACAAAACACAAGCGATTCACTCGCGGCAGTTCGGCTTTTCTCCAACATTCTTGAGCTACTCAACAACTTAGGAACCACGATCCCTCACAGCCCGGCGCGTGCGCCAGAGCTTGAGGTAATTTCTCTTTCGAGGCCGTCATTTGAGATATTCCATGCGTTCTGTTGCTTCGCTGCTCCCCAGGCTGTTTGTTCTCATCGCAGCCATTGCGTTGTCCACTACGTTCGCTTTCGCGCAGCAGACACTCGGCGGCATTACAGGCGAGGTATCGGACGCCTCGGGCGGCGTAATTCCTAACGCTACTGTCATCGTTCTCAATGAGCAAACCGCCCTCACACGCACACTCAAGACCAATGCGGAAGGCGAGTATAGCTTCGTCAACCTCCCCATTGGCACCTACACGCTCACATTCACAGCCGATGGCTTTGACATTCAGAAATCCGCACACATCAGCGTCCAGGCAGACCGCACTCTATCGCTGAATGCACAGCTGAAAGTCGCTGCCGCCAAAGGCGAAACCATCGAGGTTGACGCCACGCCGCTCATGAACGCGGTAGATACAACCGTCGGCTACGTCCTCGACAACTCGCAGATTGACGCCATCCCGCTGCCCACCGGCAGCTTCACCGGCGCGGCCATTCTCGCCCCCGGCGTCAACGCTGAACTCTCAGGCGGAACCGGAGCTAACAGCGGCCTCGGCAACCAGCCCATCTGGGCCAACGGCCAGCGCGACACCTCCAACAGCTTCTCACTCAATGGCGTCGACGCCACCAACCTCTTCAATGGCAAAAGCACCAGCCAGGTCGGCTCCGACCGCGTCATCAACAGCACCGGCTCCGCAGGCGGCGGAGGAGGAGGCGTCATCCAGTCCGTTGCCTCTGTTTACCTCTCCATCGGCAACGCCATCCCCACGCCCGCACCTGGATCGCTACAAGAAGTCAAAGTCAACGCCTCCATGTATGACGCCACCCAGGGTTCCACCTCTGGCGCTCACATCGATCTCAACACCGCCTCCGGCACCAACAAATACCACGGCGGCGTCTACTACACCCGCGGCACCAACTGGATCAACGCCGCTCCATTCTTCTTCAAGCAGGACGCCGATGTTCCCGTCGGCTACAAGAACCCCGACCTCCACCGCAACCTAGCCGGCGGCACCATCGGCGGTCCCATCATCAAGGACAAGCTCTTCGGCTACCTCGCCTATCAGCACCTTGCCGTAGCCGATCAGGAAATCGGCGATGGCTTCCTCGACGTTCCCGTCGGCCTCAGCGCATGCACCACCCGCGATGCGGGCTGCCTCAGCAACATCCTCAATGCCCAGTACTCCGGTGAGAATTCGGTGGGGAACTACGGCAATTTCACCCCCTCGCAGATCAACGCCACCGCCCTCCAGCTTTTCAATCTACCCGCCATCGCCGGCGAACCCGGCAAATACCTCATCCCCGACGATCAGTCCTCCGCTACCCTCGGCCCCAACCAGCAGTACAACGCCTTCCTTCCCGGCACCGGTCGCTTCAAAGCCGATCTCGCCGTGGCTGACCTCGATTGGAACGCCACCTCCAAAGACACTCTCGCGCTCAAGTACTTCTACCAGCACGATCCCACGCTCGCTCCTTATTCCTACTCCAGCGTCCCCGGTTTCACTGAGCATCTCGACTCCGGTTCTCAGGTCTTCTCCATCATCAACACCTATCTCATCAAGTCCAATCTCTCCACCACCCAGACCCTGGGCTTCATCCGGGAGAAGATCTATGCCACCAACGAGCAGCCCTGGGGCCCAAACAACATGCCGTCCACGCCCTTCGGTACACCCTCGGTCAAT
>Ga0206848_1033_pt1 | contig 40242 bp, 43 predicted proteins | sample Alteio_BWOrgCont_18_FD_152635 | JGI IMG/M metagenome (GOLD analysis project Ga0206848, IMG submission 152635) | Enriched cells from forest soil in Barre Woods Harvard Forest LTER site, Petersham, Massachusetts, United States -... | ecosystem: Environmental > Terrestrial > Soil > Temperate forest >...
TATTTTCCGTGTCTCCAATAGAACTGGACTTGCCCCAGGAAAAACACCTCTGGGGGTTGAGAAGCGTCTCATGGAGCGTGTTCCTTTCCATTGGTTGCTCCATGCCCACCATTGGCTTGTGCTTCATGGTCGGTATATATGTAAAGCACGCAAACCCTTGTGCCCGACCTGCCCTGTTCGCGATGAGTGCCATTATGCTCATAAGACAAAATCCTTATAAAACAATATGTTATATATGAATCTAAAAGACTGGCGCCAAAAGATTGAGGAAGCCCTCACTGAGGCAGGCTTTGATAATGCGGCCCTTGAGGCCAAGTGGCTTTTAGCGGCTGCCCTGAACCGTGATCCTTCTTTTGTGACCCTTGAACCTTTGTATACACCTGCACCTGGAGAAGAGTCGATCCTTGACGATTGGCTTAAGCGGCGCCTTCAAGGCGAGCCCCTCTCTCGAATGAGAGGATATCGAGAGTTTTGGAGCCTTCCCTTTCATTTAAATGAGCATACTCTTGATCCTCGTCCTGATACAGAAATCATTATAGAAGGCGTTTTGAAATGGGTTGGATCCCGAAAGGATCGTCCCTGGCGTATCCTCGACCTCGGTACAGGGTCGGGATGCCTTCTTATCTCACTTCTCCATGAGTTAAAGGAAGCAAGAGGTGTTGGAATAGATATTAATGAAAAAGCCCTCTCCATAGCTCACGAAAATGCGATTCTGAACCACGTCAATGCAAGAGCGACCTTTTGCCAAGGAAATTGGGGAAAAGGGATTCAAGAAAAGTTTGATATTATTGTCAGCAATCCTCCTTATATTTCTCTTCAAGATCAGTATACACTTGAAAAGGGTGTCCGTGATTATGATCCTCCCCTGGCCCTTTTTGGAGGTGAAGATGGGCTTGATTGCTACCGTATTCTCGCTCACGACACCCCCCTCCTCCTCTCCTCTCAAGGCATTGCAGTTCTCGAAATTGGAATTGACCAAAGAAGGGCTGTCGAAGCCCTTTTTCATGAAAAGGGGTTTCAAACGGTCTTTGTCATGAAAGATCTTGCAGGGATTGAGCGCGCCATTGGGTTCACTCTCCCTTAAGCAACCGCTTTTCTTGATGCGGATACCCAATGATGAATAACAAGTGGAAAATGAATCTCCTTAAGAAGAGTTCCTTCAACCATATGAGCTGAGATCGTTATGTAAAGACTCTGTTCATAAGGATTATATTGGTCAACCTTCACATGGACATCTTGCACGCGGGGTTCAGCTGATTGAATGGCTGTTTCAATAAACCGGGCTGCTTTGGGCCAATCTTGAGAATTCGACCCATCAAAATAACTAAAATCCCCTAAGCCAAAGAAATCAGGAAGACCAAAGAGCGGGATCGTCTCCAAATGGTTTTCATAAATAACTTTCCTGACCGTACAGCGGGTATTCAAGATCAGAGACAGTTCATTTATGATTGATTCTTTTAACCCTTCCGTGGTCAGAAGCTTCGTTCCAATCCCTGTATCGTTTTTATCATCCACAATACGGTCAAATAACGGAGGAAGCGTCCCACGAATGACTTTTTGTCGTTTCATTAAACCCTCCTCTCCTCATTTTATCATTATGTATAGTATACCATCTCCCGCCCATTTCCTTAAGAAAAAAGAAAGCCGTTTTGGCCATTATGGAGATAGTGCCCTTACCCTCCCGATTGGAGGGTTCCTTGAGAGAAGTTAATCAAGGAAACGTTTTGACCAAGGGGCTGGCCTGTTTGATCAAAGAAATATAAGGTGTCCTGACGCTGGATAAAACGGAACCAAATCTTCAGTGTATCTAATTTTTTACCTTCCAAGGCCTGAGCAAAGGTTTCTATTTGGGTAATGATACAATTCGTATATTCAATTTGTTCAGTTACAGTTAACTTGTTATTGATAATATCCGCCCGATAGACATCAATGGGACCGATATTATTGGCTTGATAAAAGGAATTTTGGGCATAAATAGCGGCTTGAGTCCTCAGAATTTCAATATACACCCAGCTGGCATCGATTTCTCCAGCCGAGAACAATGTATTTTCAGAGGCTGCATTCACTTCCCGAACCATTTTCTCGCTAAAGGATAAAAGACGGTCTGCCTTAACAAGTTTTTGGTCAACGTTTGTCCCTGTTAATGTTCCTGTGCCTTGCCCTGCAATGTTAATAAAAAGGTTGGAGGTATTGGTTCCCTCATTAGCGGCTTGAGCCATGGATAAGGCAGAAGAGATGGGTTGAACTGACATGTTTGTAAATACTCCCGTTAAGGGCTTGATTAGCAGTCTAACCCCTACATTTTATTTTTTATAAACTATATCATTAATTCTCATTTGCTTTAAAGAAAAAAGGCGGCTCAATTGGGCCGCCTTTGATCTTATCATGGTTTAAAGTCGAGTTGGATTAGATTCCACCACCAGCGCCGCCGCCGCCGCCACCACCGGATTGAGCTTGCAGGGTGCCTTGTGGGAAGTTGATGAGCGAGACGTTTTGGCCAAGGGGCTGACCGTTTTGGTCAAAGAAAAGCAACGTGTCTTGACGTTGGGTAAAGCGGAACCAAACCTTAAGCGAATCAAGTTTTTTACCTTCAAGCGCTTGAGCACTGCTTTCTATTTTTGTAATGATACAGTTTGTATAATCTATTTCTTCAGTCACCGTCAGTTTACCGTTAATAATATCAGCCCGATACACATTAATAGGACCAATATTATTGGCTTGGTAAAATGAATTTTGGGCGTAAATTGCAGCTTGGGTCCGAAGAATTTCAACGTAAACCCAGCTTGCATCTATTTCGCCTGCTGAAAATAAAGTATTTTCAGAGGCTGCATTGACTTCTCGAACCATATTTTCACTGAAGGCCAAGAGACGGTCGGCTTTAACGAGTTTCGGGTCAACGTTAGCCCCCGTCAAGGTCCCTGTCCCTTGTCCTGCAATGTTAATAAAGAGGTTCGAACTATTGGTTCCCTCATTGGCTGCCTGAGCTGCTGAGAGTTTTGTCGTTACTGGTTCCACTGACATTTTATATTCCTTTCATTTTCTTGTGTTTGCTCATTATGCAGCCCCAGGACGTGGTAGGGTTGCTACCAAGCGGAGGGATGCTGTTAATTCCTCAAGTTGGAAGAAGGGCCGCAAGAAGACTACAGCTGTGTAGCTTCCGGGTTGACCGGGGACTTCCGACACATCGATGCGAGCTTCTCTCAGAGGGAATGACGCTTTTACTGTTTCAGGCGCCACATCTGAGAGAAGGACATATTGAGCAATCCATGCATTCAGGAAGAGGGAAACCTCTTGCCGTGACATGAAAGATCCAATCTTGTCTCGCATCATGGCCTTGATATAGTGAGCAAAGCGTGATGCATTCAGCATGTAAGGTAGTCTTGCTGAGATCCTTGCATTTGCATTTGCAAAGTTATCTTCATATTCAAGCGGCTTTTGAGTCGTTTGTGAGCTGAAAAACGCTGCATAATCGGTGTCTTTGCAATAGCACAAAGCCATAAAGCCAAGTTCACTCAACTCTCTTTCACGACGGTCTGTAATCGCAATTTCTGTAGGACATTTTACAGTTAAGTCACCATCTGCAGTCTTGAAGGTATAGGCTGGCAAGTCAGAGACAAGTCCTCCCCCTTCAACACCCCTTATGGCAGCTGTCCACTTATAGAGGGCAAATGCATTCGTGATATTCTGAGCCATTGCATAGGCCGCACTTCCCCAGCAGAACTTGGAGTTGTCTGTGCCATCAACGGCTTCCTCATAGTCAAACCCTTCCGTTGGGTTGGTGGCCTGTCCATAAGGCAAGCGCATCAACACATGAGGAAGGGTAAGCGTGAAGTAACGAGAATCTTCTGTTTCCCGGAAACTTCTCCACTTAATCGCATCTGTTCCATCAAAGAGTTTTGCAAGATCGCGAGGTCCACTCATTTCTGTGAAGCTGTCAAAGTTAAACATCCCAGGATTTGCTGACGCAATGAATGGTGTGTGTGCGCAAGCTGCAACATTCGAGATGAGTGTTGCAAGCTCAACGTCCTGTGGATCACGCCCAAATTCAAAGTCACCGATGAGACATGAAAATGGAATTCCTCCGAATGTGCCATATTGTTCTTCATAAACCTTTTTAAAGAGCTGGCTTTGATCAAATTCAACCGCCCGCTCAAGGTCATTGATTAACTCATGCTTGCTGATAACCCATAATTTAAGTTTAAGGGTTTCACTGGTTTCAGTTGCCATGACCAGTTTATGAAGACCTCTCCAAGATCCTTCAAGTTTCTGGAAATCAGGGTGATGAACGACTTCATCCATCTGAGCCGAAATTGTACTATCAATTTTACTAATTCCGCTCACAATGAAGGAATATACATCATTTCCAATGCTTCCTTTTGGAGCTGAAGAAACTTGATTCACAAATTCAGCTATCATTTTCTTCGCATTTTCAGCTTGTGAAGGATCACGGGCCAATTTTCCATTTTGAATGATGGAATTGAGAAGGCTTCCGCCACCTCCGGCTCCTCCACCAGAACTTCCAGCTCCCCCGCCTGCTTTTGTGGCTCCTTGGGTTGCTGCTTGACTTCCTTTTGGTGTCTTTTTATCCTCTGCCATGATTTAACTCCTCATTCTTTCAATTACTTGTTTGTTCCGAGCTCTTTTTGAAGCTGAGCCAATACATCTGGATTTTCGACGATATTTCTAAGCTCAGCATCCAAAGCATCATTTCCATCTAACTTGGACACGAGGTCCATCAAAGCAATCCTTCGATTATAAAGGTCCGTAAGAGGCCCTACTTGTCCCACTAAGTTGATAGGATCAAAGTCATCCATTGATTTAAAGGAAAGGAGAATGTTCAAGTCTGGAGCGTCACCCCCAAGAACATTCTTTGCCCGTACAGGAAGTTGAACATTTAAGGATGCCATCACATCATTGATGTTATCCCGATCTATATCAATAAACTTCCTATCCTTTAAAGCAGGTAAAGGAGTTGCTGGAGTACCAGCAAGATCAGCCAAGATTCCCATGACAAAGGGAAGTTCATAGGCGCGAAGAGCCCCGCCAATTTCCACGTCATAAGTGATTTGGACACGTGGTGGACGGATACGATCAAGTTTATGTTGTGCACTAGCCATGGTAATATGCTCCTTCTCATTTTTGTTGGAGCGAAAATAAATTCGCCTTCTAATTATTATTAAATACTAATGTGATTAAAAATTCGTAAATTTTTATCATTTTTTGGGAAAATCTAGATAAACTGAGGAAGATATTGTATCTTGAAATACAGATGAAAAAATAAAATTTTAGATATCCAGGAAACAAAGCCTTCTTATTTTTCTTAATTTAATGAATTTAAGATAACTGCTTCTTTTTTCTGTGAATAAGCAACTTTTTTATAAATCAGATATTCAAGTCCTATTGCGAGAAGAAAAACCGGAAAAGCCGCTAATATGTCTACGAAATAATGTTCGCCAATTGGAATGCAAGAAAAAATAATCAAAGCATTTAAAACAAGAATCGGAATCAATATAACTTTTCTTTCATTTCGAAACAGGTAAGCATAGAGCAGAGCCATAACCGCATGAAAGGAAGGGAAAGTAACAATACCAGTTATCTTGTCCATATTCATGATATTTTGCCTCAGCTCAACCATGTGTTGAAGGGCCACCCCCAAAACTTCCCGCGGGGCATAATGATCCCATTCATAAGGGCCCAGTGCGGGGAAAAAGGCACTAATTATAATTGTTATAAGAATTGCTATCATAAATTGCATTAAAAACCTTTGTAACTCAAAGACCTTTCCTAGGTAACTAAAACAAACGATGATAAATACAGCTTGATAAAGGTAACAATTATAAATCCCCGTAAATATCCAATCCCACCACACATGGTCTCTAAACCAAAAATCAATTTCGGAAACACGAATTCCAAAAAAATGATCAACAGCAATTAAACTAGAATCCACTAAAGGCTGATTTAGAGTCGCAACCAAATAAGAAAATATAAGGATGATGTATGAGTAAAAAAGAGTAAAAAAAACTGTTTCTAAAAATGATACAACTCTTGGGTCAGGACGAAATATTTTATAGAATCCCCATACACTAAAAAGGAAAAGAAAAAAAAGAGATTCATGAAAAAGAGTTTTTTTATCGTAGATCAAGACAAAATCAGAAAATTTTATCCATGTAATATCAATTAATAAGATAAAAATTATAAAGGCGCCCTGAATATTTGTATACATTTTATCTTTCTTATATTTATAAGCTTAAAATTTAAACGTTACTATACAAATAACATTCGTCCCTATAAAACTCTAAGGATCCGAAAGAGAGTTTATAGTTTTTTATAAGCTAGCTGCAACAGTATTAAATACTGCAGTCAAGTTTGTACCAATTAAAGCTACAGCAGTAATAATCACAATGGCAATAAGGGCTGCAATTAAACCATATTCCAAAGCCGTCACGCCGGCATCCTGAATTAGAAAGTGTGTTAAAATTTTCATTTCTACCACCAAACTTTTATATCATATTTTTGTTTTTATTCTCCTTAAATTTACTATGATATAAAAAACTATTATATAAAATTCGTTTTCTTTAAGCAAAAAAAGTGCACTTTAATAATATTATCAAAATACACTTTTTTATCTTGCTTATTCTTTTTATAAACTAGCCGCAATTTTATTAAATGTTGCTGTCAAGTTTGTACCAACGAGACCTACAGCTGTAATAATCGCAACGGCAATGAGAGCTGCAATCAAACCATACTCCATGGCCGTAACCCCAGCATCTTCTCTCATAAATTTTTTAATGATGTTCATTTTCTCCTCCTTTGAATTTGAATTTAAAATTTGCTTTCTTATGAGCCTTATTTTTATTATGACAAAAATATCTTAATAAGCCGTAAACATCAGTCAACATTACATTGACTTTTTTTTCATATTTTTAGTATACCACACTTTTAAAAAAAGAAAATCTTTTATTTTCCAGCAATTATTTATTTATTACTTGAAGTATTATTTAAAAGAATAATAATTACTTTCTTTTCCAAGAAGCTTCCTTTTCATCAGGGTTTCTGGTAAAACCTATACAATGAGTGATAATCCATTAACTGATCTCTCTATCCCTTTCCTTCTCCCTTCTTTTTCCTTAAAAGGAAGACTTGTCCGCTTAGAAGATGTGAGTACATCGATTATAAAACAACACGAATACCCGCCTCCCATTGAAAAAGTACTGGCCGAACTTTTAGCAGCAAGTGCCACTCTTGCAGGAATTTTAAAATTTGAGGGGGTTTTTACCTTTCAAACCAAATCAAAGGGCCCCTTAAGTCTTTCTGTTATTGATGTGACCCATGAAGGTCATATGCGGGGATATGCTCAATTTAACCCAAGTAAAATTAATCCAGATGATGATTTTTCAAAACTTTTAGGAAGAGGATATTTGGCCTTTACCGTTGATCAGGGGTTAAAAATTGATCGGTATCAAGGTATTGTAACTTTAAATCATACAACGCTTCCAGAAGCCCTTGAGCATTATTTTGAACAATCAGAACAATTAGAAACTCGTTTTTTTATCGATTCTCAGAAAACATCTGAGGGTCACTGGAAAAGTTCAGCCCTTCTTCTTCAGCAAATGCCTTCCCAAAAAGTGGAGGAAGAGACCTGGGATTATATTGAAGCTGTCTTTAAAACCCTGACACCCACGGAATTTCTCTATTTTTCAATCCCATATGAGATATTGTTAAGACGTCTTTTTCATGAAGGAGGTTTAATGATTTATGATCCCATCCCTCTCAAAGCCAAGTGCCGGTGTTCAATTGAACGAATCAAATCATTCCTTGCGACCCTCTCTGAAGATGAGGTAGAAAGCCTTCTTGAGAATGGACAGTTGAAAATGACCTGTGAATTCTGTAATCATACATATACATTTGAGCGTAAGGACCTGATGCAGGTCCATTAAGGAGATACGATTATGCGTTTTATACCTGTTGTTTGTTTAAGTTTTTTACTTGCAGCCTGTGCCCCAACCCCGAACATGCCTGAACCTGTTGGTCTTGCTTATCTCTCGAATAAACCTATTCGTCTGAATATTGCGCGCGTTGAGGTTGTTAAGAAATACCAGTCTTCTTCAAACCCTCCCCATGTAGAAAATGACTTTCCAGTTCCCCCTGTTGCGATGCTTCAGCAATGGGTTCAAGATCGCCTCCAACCTATTGGGAAAACAGGATATGCGGTTGTAACCATTGAAGACGCTTCAGTTGTCGAAGTCCCCCTTAAAGGCACAAAAGGATTTAAAGGGATGTTCACAACGGACCAGTCAGAACAATACGACGCTAAGATGTCTGTCAAAATTGAAGTTTTTGATGAGTTTGGGAAAGTCCAAGGCTTTGCCTATGCGCGGGCTCAAGCATCACGAAGCGTTGCGGAAAACTTCACTCTCGGCCAACGGCGTAAGGTTTGGATTGTTATGATGGAAAAACTCATGAACACGCTGGATGAAGAACTTGACCGCAACGTCAAAGCCTACCTGAGCCAGTTTATTTCTTAGCCCCTCAGCGTCATCACAGAATTTAGCAAATCTTCACGACCCAGGGCTTGACCCGGGGGAGCGATAGATTTGCTTAATATCTGGGACCCAGGAAAGTGTTCATAACAAATACCGCCCTGGGTCCCGGATAATAAGGTTTTCTATGCATTCGCTACGCTCAAGCCAGAAAACCTAAGTTCCGGGATGACGCCAATTGGGCTTAGTAATTTTCCCCGAACAGAAGGGGAAACAAGTTCGGCATGACATCTTGATAATTATTACTCGCCTGCTTTAGGGCTAAAATGGTCTTTATACTTATCTAGCACAGAAACCCATTGATCAGCATCAGGGAGAGGCGCTTTTTTCTGAGTAATATTTGGCCAAAGCTTTGAATATTGGGCATTGAGTTCAACCCATTTTTCCATTCCAGGCTCTGTATCAGGTAAAATGGCATCAATCGGGCATTCAGGCACACAAACGCCGCAATCAATACACTCTTCAGGATTGATGACAACCATGTTCTCACCTTCATAGAAACAATCTACAGGACATACCTCAACACAATCGGTGTATTTGCACTTAATGCAGGCTTCCGTCACCACATATGTCATGGGTATAAATCCTTAACTGAGGAGTAAACTATCGTCATCGAGTTCAAGACCACTTGCCTTATGGAAGAGAGCGAGGAGATCATTTACCGTTAATCCTTCCCGGGCCTTATCCCGCACATCAAAGACCACACGCCCCTCATGGAGCATGAGTGTGCGATTTCCTAGCTCAAGGGCTTGATGCATACTATGGGTCACCATAAGGGCTGTCAGATGGGTTTCTTCCACAATTTCCCGTGTCAGTTCTAAAATAAATGCAGCGGTCTTAGGATCCAGGGCTGCTGTATGCTCATCAAGAGCAATAATCTTCATGGGATTTAAAACAGCCATGATTAAACTCACAGCTTGTCTTTGCCCTCCAGAGAGAAGACCTATGGGGTCTTGGAGACGCTTTTCAAGACCCAGTTTCAGCCGACTTAATTGGGATCGAAATTTATCTCGGCATTCTTTATTGAGAGCAAGTTTAAGACTTCTATTCTTCCCGCGACTCAAGGCAACCGCCATATTTTCTTCAATCGTTAGGTTCGCACAAGTGCCGGCCATCGGATCTTGAAAGACACGCGCAACGTAAGCCGCTCTTTTCCAAGAAGGAAGGCAGCTGACATCCTTCTCATCAATAGAAATTGTCCCTCTTTCAGGAAACACGTCCCCACACAGGGCATTCAGAAGGGTTGATTTGCCTGCTCCGTTGCCCCCAATCACACAAACAAAGTCTCCTTTTTTAATGTCAAGACTTACCCCTCGGATTGCCCGCTTTTCCATGGCCGTGCCGCGATTAAAGGTCACATGCAGATCAGTTAAACGAATCATGCTCGACTCCGTGCAGCTTTAAAGTCAAGGATCTTAGCTCTGAGTCTTGGTGTCACCATGGCAAAGCCTACTAAGACTGCAGTAACAAGGTTCAAATCTGATGCCTGCAGTCCCAAAAAGCTTGCATTTAAAGCCATGGCAACAACCAGGCGATAAAAGATGGAACCACACACACAGGCAACTAACGCTGCTAAAATAACTTTGGGATTAAAAAAGGCTTCCCCAACAATCACAGCTGCAAGACCAAAGATAATTGTCCCAACACCCAAATTAACGTCTGCAAAGCCTTGGCTTTGTGCAAAAAGTGCCCCTGCAAGGGCAACAAATCCATTGCTTAACGAAACCCCGAAGAGGACTTGGCGATTCACAGAAATCCCTTGGGCTTTGGCCATACGTGAGTTTGCGCCTGTTGCGCGCATCGCTAGGCCTTTTTCCGAGCTTAAAAACCGATATAAAAACACAACTCCAACAGCTGCAACCACAAGCATCGCTGTAGGCATGATATAAAGGTGAGGGAATGGCAAATTCTCAAGGGGCGTAAATATGGTCTTTTCGCCAAGCAATGCGATGTTAGGTCGCCCCATAATCCGGAGATTAATTGAGTATAAGGCTGTCATGGTAAGAATACTCGCAAGAAGATGGAGAATATTCCATCTCACACTTATCCAGGCCGTTGTTAAGCCAGCCGCCATTCCTGCTAAAATAGCAACGCCCGTTGCAAGCCAAGGATTCACGCCAGAGACAATGAGAATGGCACTGACAGCTGCCCCCAAAGGGAAACTGCCGTCCACAGTCAGATCTGGAAAATCCAAGATCCGAAAGGACAAAAGGACACCCATGGCCACAAGCCCATATAAAAGGCCAAGTTCTAAAGCGCCCATGAATTGGATTAAATTCACGTTACAAACTCCGTTTCTTAGTACATATGAGCTTTGCTGATAACCGCATCAGGAAGGGTTAACTTTAATTTCTCAAGCGCATGTCGGTTGATAAATATATCGATTGTATCAGGAGATGCAACGGCAATTTTTGAGGGATCCTTACCATTCAGAATTTCAGCAACCATATCCCCTGTTTTCTGCCCTGCTTGAGCATAACTATAGCCTACACAGGCGAAAGCTCCTGCTTCCACAGACTCACTATCTGCTGTAAATAGGGGAATATCATGTTTAAGAGCCAGAGAAGATACGGTTTTCATGGCAGAGACGACCATGTTATCCAATGGCACATAGATCGCATCCACTTTTCCGACAAGCCCGAGAACGGCCGTTTGAATATCTGGGGATTTAATGGGCGTTGATTCCACCACGCCCAATCCTTGCGCTTCTGCTTCTTTCTTTATGGTTTCCAGGGAGGCAACCGAACCATGATCCCCTGGATTGTATATGACTCCAATTGTTTTAGCAGCGGGAAGAACGGTTTTAATAAACTCAATTTGCCTCTTTATAGGCGGCGCATCCATGACCCCTGTCACCTTGCTTTTATGATCCTCAAGAGAAGACACAAGGCCTGCTGATACAGGGTCCGTAACAGCACTGAAGACAATGGGCGTTGAGTCTTTCCCAACAACCTTTACCATCGCTTGGGCAGAAGGGGTTGTAAGAGCAACAATGACATCAGGCTTAAGTCCTACAAACTTACGCGCAATTTGGCTGGCCGTTGCTGCATTCCCTTGGGCATTTTCAAAAGTGACGGTTAAATTGTCTCCTTGTTGATACCCCTTTTGAGCCAATTCTTCAATAAGCCCTTTACGGACCGCATCGACAGCAACGTGGTCCACAAACTGAGTAATGGCTATATGTTTGGAAGGTTTATCAGCTAAAGAAGAAGAAATAATTCCTAGAGAAACAAGAAGAGTTCCTAAAGTTTTGTTTATGATGTTCGCATTCGACATGATGGTTTCCTATTTATAAGTGGGACGAAAAGTTTTGATAATTGTAAGGTCCCGCTTCTAAATCGAAAAAGATACATCGTTTTCTCCATCTTTGATCCAGTATTCTATGCTTTACCAGTAACTGTAATATATTCTTATCCAGTATAATCTTAACCAGCAATGTAATTTACTCTTATCTAGTATAATCTTAACCAGTAATGTAATTTACTCTTATCTAGTATAACCTTAACCAGTAATGTAATTTACTCTTATCCAGTATAATCTTAACCAGCAATGTAATTTACTCTTATCCAGTATAATCTTAACCAGTAATGTAATTTACTCTTATCCAGTATAATCTTAACCAGTAATGTAATTTACTCTTATCTAGTATAACCTTATCCTGTATAAAATTACAAAATAAAAAACACCCGGGAGCTCCTCTTCCAAGAAACTCACCTGCTGTGCGATCACAAAACCCCATCCTTCCCAGGTTTTCCTGAGAGCATAAAAGAGTGATCCTTTATAAGATGCCTCTCTTTTTAGGATAAGTCAACTTATTCTCACGATAAACTCAACACCTGACATTTTTCCAGAGTGCGTCATGGGATAATAAAAGAAAAAAATTTGTCCGGCACTGAAATCTCGACCCAAACTTCTTGCAGTTTACATTTATCGTATAACATATTGTTTTAAAAGTCAAGTTTTTAGATTGGCCTTTTTTGAGTGGGTTAACTTTTTGTTTTACTATTTCCGCGTTTAGGACATGAAACTCTAATACATCATTTATTTTGGAGGATCTATTTTTTTTTCATTCGTAGAAAATAATACATATAAAAGACAGGCGATCAAAGGACTAAATAAAATTAAAAACCTTGTCCCCTTCCAAAGTTCTTCAAAAAAATTACGTTGGAAACTATTAAATAAGATCAGGCTTAAAATCACAAGAAGCACATAGCCTAACAACAAAATAATTATAACAAAACCAAAAATATACCGTAATGTTTCCATTTAACCACGCTTTAAAACTCTCTGAGAACAAGATTAAAAAACCCCACATCCCCTCAGAGTCCTGAGAGCATGAAAGGGTGATCCTTTATAAAAAGCCTCTCTTTTTAGGATAAGTCAACTTATTCTCACTCTCAGCACCTGACGTTTTTTATGTAAGTCTTGAAAATCAACCAGTTACCGTCATTGCGAGGAGCTTTGCTCCGAAGCAATCCAGAAGGCAAGAGCTGAATTGGTGGCCTGTCAATACCTCCACCAGAGGTGGAGGTATGTAACGCTTCGCTTGGACCACTCAAAGTGGTTGTATTCCTTGACTAAGTGCCCAACTTGGCATCCACGTCCCCGTGAAGTCGGGAAACTCGGGGATGCAGGGAAACACTGAAATTCGTACATTCTTTGGAGAAATATTCAATCTCTTGGAATCCTTAAACCCAAGGAAACCAGTTGATTCAGTTGCAATACCTCATTGATCCCCGCCTTCGCTGGGACGGGGATGACACCGAGTGGATGGTTCCTAATCTTTGCCTACATTATAAACACCCAGAATGTGATTTTCACCATCCTTATACACCCTTACTCTTGTCTCACTTCGTGATCCAAGCGTAGAGGTATCTTGCATAAAATGTATAACTTTCCCAGCCCTCCGCCATAGGCGGAGGGTCCTTCATTATTCTGGATTGCTTCGCTTCGCTCGCAATGACGAATGTATCGAAAACATGTCAGGTGGTGAGATTCTCACAAACAAAAGCTCCTTGTTTTCTGATATGGTGTTGAGCAATATTCAGAAATCTTAATAAGAAGAGCGTCTACAAAGATTCTTTGTCACAAGCTCATCTATTTTCGTTTCACAACCAGCCTGGGTGTTAAAATAGCATATGTTGCAGGGGGATGGTTCAAGCTCGTTAGTTTTTTCGTATCTCATTATCCAACTCTTGGGAACCGTTGGTTGTCCATGAAAAGATTGCTCTGTGCAATAACACAGGCCTGGGCGGTGAGCCTGGCAGGAAACGTCACAGGTTTGTTTCATGCCTTGCACGCAGCCGTTATCGTAATTCCATACGCAGACCCCCATGCTGGCATTGCACGTCGTTTCATCCTTTATTGTTGGGCAATACTCGTTCCCATTTGGTATGACGGGCTCCCACTTGCAGCCGCCATACCATCCACAGGCTAGGTTTTGATTGCATGTCGTTGGATCCGTGAATTTTGAGCAATCTTCAGCTGCATTTACGGGAGTGGAAGCAGCAAAGCCTGCAGTCAGCAGAGCAAAAGTTAAAAAAGAGAGAAGTTTTGGATCCATGGTTGAGATCATCTTTTGTCGACATTTCCTTTAATCCACATTGAGCGATAATGTTTAGGCCTTTGTTTTCTCGCAATAACTTACCTTACCTGACTTGGATTAAAATTCTGTTGATTTCAGTCGTCCTAAAAACGCACACCAACCCTCAGGAATCCTTCAATAAGTCTCTCCCCTCCCCCTACTTCAGCACCTATATCAGCTGCGAGGAACAGATGGTTTTCAAACTCCACAACCGTTGAAATACTGGGAGCAAATTGATTACGATTTTTGGCTTCTCCTCTTGTCTTAAAAAAGGAAGCAGTTGGATTTTCCGCAAACCCTTGTCTTATCCCACTATGACCAATAGCACCCTTATATAGCCAAGCAAGAGTTATATCGGGCTGAATTACCACATTCCCCCATTTAAAGGTTTGATCAAGATGAAACCCAAGCTGGGTCCGGATAAACTGCGACGTATGTCCTTTAACCTTAAGGCGAGCCACAGTCCCCTTTTCTCCATACTTACTTTCTCGAATATTTTCATAGCCTGCCTGACCAAAGGGGGTAAGCGTTAGACACCCCACATCAATCCCATAGCCAACTTCCCACCATGTTGAGACAGAAAAACCATGATGATGTGCTTTCAGGCTGTGGTGCAGGGAATGAATGTGGCGTTTTTGATGGTAATTATCCCGCCCTAATATCACATTTCCATCCAAATAAATGGGGCCGTTGAGGACCATTCCATAAAGACCAGCGTAATAGTTTTTAACATCACCTTGTCCTCGATGCTTTTGAAAGTGGGCTTTATTTGCCGTATATCCCCCCAGAATGCCGAGATAAATGCCTTCATCCACTTCTGAATCCACACCCAGGGAGGTTCCCACGCTTTGAGCTCTCAAACCCACACCCCTATGCGTATGACTTTGCCGCCAAGCCTGACCTGAAGTTTGCATCCAAGCACTTGATTTTCCTGATGTAATCCTCTGATTTTTTTGTGCCTCTGAAAAACAGTCATTCAGCATTGTTCTATGACCACGCCGATTTTGACGAACATTTAACAAATGATTCTGCACCTGGTCATTCACAAGCGAATAACTTTGTCCCACAATTCCTGCTAAATGCGAGGAATGACTTGTGTGGAGTTGATCAAGAGCATCTTTTGCCTCTGAAATCGGGAGAAGATCAAGGGATTCAATCAATGGGTGAAAGGTGGGAGAGGCTCCCTTTTGGAGGGCCCTATCTAAAGCTTGGGGTACCGGCCCCCTGGCACCAAGACTGTTATAAGGCTTGCGGCTCAGGGCCACTGTTACCTGATTTTGATCATAATGAACTTCACCATTCAAAAGATTATTTGTGCTATTCAACAGATAAGTTCCTTGGCTGTTTTGAATCAATGAGGTCGCAAACTGGCCCGTTATCGTCCCTTCTTGAACACTCATAATCTTAAGATTTTGGGGCTCAAGTGAAGGCGTGGGGGAGACAAGCAAAAGTTTTCCATCCAAACTCACATCACCGTTAACGGTTAAAAGCGGCTCAGAAGATTGCTCGAGGTTCACTTCAAATATCCCTTGAGGGCCCTGCTCATAATCTCCTGAAAGAGTTAAATGATTTGGCTGAAAGGTTCCTCCTGTATTTGAAAGACTTGACCAGAGGTGAACATTCCCGCTGCCCTCTAAATTCCCTCCTTCCATAAGTAGAGAAAACCCCTTGGTTGCCCCATCAATTCTTAAGTTTCCTTGAGTGAGTTTCATAAAACCACTCCCAAGAATCGTAAGGCTGCCTTCTTTTTCAACGGAAAGAGATGCGGAAGGACTGCTCAGATTGACATACCCAAAAGTAGTTGGAGAAGTGATCTTTTGATTCTCCCCTTTAGCAAGAATGAGAGAGGGGAAAACAGGAAGAATCATTTCCAAATCATCCTCAAACTTAACATGAGACGCAAATCCCTTTTGAAACTTTCCATTCTCATCAAAAATAGAAAGAGTCCGATTCGTACGACTGGCGGCATAAAGATTCCCTTCACCGTCAAAGGCAAGCCCAGAGACATCCTTAAGGTAAGTTGCGTCATTGGCAAAAACCTCAAAAATCTTTTCTTGAGGATTATATTGAAAAATGCGGTGGGTTTTTGTGCTTCCAACATATACCTGGCCGTCCTCTAAGTTAAAAATAACTTGAGCAGGGGCCTCAAGATGAGGATGGGTCAGCTCTCCAACAATATTTCCTTTGTTATCATAAATGGCAATTCTATTCTGGGCTTCATCTGCAACATAAAGTTTACCTTTTGGGCCAAACGCAATGCCACGAACAGAATGTCTTCCTTGAAAGGTTAATCCCCCTTCCGTCGATGGAATGGGTGTAAAAGGAGGTGCGCCAGGCATTGCTGATAATGCTGGGACAAATGTTCCTGGATAAAATGATCCTCTTGAATAGGAAGTTTCCAAAAAAGGGGAAAGGGATCCAGGCTGTGCTTGAGGGCCCCTTATTTCATAATTGGAGACCACATTCGAATCTTGGTTTGAGACATAAAGATATCCTTTGGGAGAAAACGTAATCCCATAGGGGTGAATCAACCCTTCAGAAACATCGGGGGTAATGATATCAGCCACAAAGCTTGGATTTAAAGGATCCTCAAACTTTAAGATTTTTGAGTCTTTTTCAAAGGAATTAGTTACATAAAATCCGCCATCGGCCCCGATTGCCATTCCGCGAAGTTCTCTTAATTTTAAATGACTTGGTAAGACATATCCCTTCTCTTTTCCTGATGCGGAAATTGACATGATGTTATTGATGGGACTCCCTGAGGATCCGGAAAATGTGAGGTACCAATTAACTTGGGCTTGAGCCTCAAATGACCAAACCCATATCAACACAATTCCTATATTTTTCAATATGTTATTTATTTTTGGCTCCCTGTCTTTTTTTTACCATACTAAAATGTTGAATAAAATCAATGGGGTTAAAACGTAAGCTATTCTAAACAACCCATTAAGAATACTTGACTTCGTTCTCAGTTCTATCTAGAAGGATTCCATAAAAGACGAAAAATATAAAACGTATTAATGAACTTCTCTATCTTTTAAAAACAGGGAAAAAAATGACAACGAATGTCGGTATTTTTAATTCTTTTCGGGTTAAAGATTTTATAGATCAAGAAAAATTTTCTTTTTTATACTCTATATTTAAAAATAAATACAGAGAACCCAGCTTTTTATTCTTTCTCTGCATTTTATTTCCTGCTGTAAATGCATTCCTTTTTGGAGCCCCAGGGTTAAGCTCTCTTAAATTTATTATCTACGCATTTATTTATCATGGACTTAATGGTTTTTTATTTATCTCTCTTTTTAAACAAGATATACCAGAAGAACTTAAACTTCCGGCTATTTTTGTCTTTGGTATTTCTTATAATATCCTTTTTTTCTTTATCTTAAGTTTTTTTCATTTACAATATTTTAGTTTTCTAAGTGTATTTGCCCTTTTAGCATTAAATTTCTTTCATAAAACTGATTTTATTCAATTTAAATCAGAAGGTTTTCATTTATCTTTTAAAAAATATTTTCCGCTTATTTTATTAGCATTAATTTGTTTTGTAACTTGTTCAAGTCTGTTTTTAATAAACAACATAAATGCCCGTTTCCTTTATCAAGGTGCAATTGCCACCTCCCTAAATTTTCTTCAGTACCCTTATGCTGCGCCACATCTACCAGAAGCTTCTCTCTTTTATCATTATGCTTACAACATGGACATGGCGGCTTGTTCGTCCATTACTTCTATTCCTATGGAATTTTTAGCTACCAAAATTTATCCTTTGTATAGTTTTTTTTGGGTTTTGTTTTCAGCTTTTTCCTTTTGTAAGAGGCATTTTAAGGGATCCAGTGCTACTGCATGGTTGTTCGTTCTGAATGCCTTTTTTGTTTTATCATATTACAGTTGGAGTACGGCTTATTTTGGGAATCTAATACCTATAAGCATGTTCATGCTTGGTGGTTCAATATCATTAGCATATGCTATTTTTTTTATATTTATAGACAGACTTATTCATACGATAAATCATAAACCTAATCGATCTGATTATGCGTGTGTCCTTTTCTTATTTTTTATGGGAACAATTTCTCGATCGGCTTTCCCCATAGTTATTTTAGGAGGAATGTCCTTTTGGATTGCTATTGAATTTTTTAGATCAAAGAAATCAGAGGCTTTCAAAAGACTTTATATGTTGACACAATCAATGGGGATCTTATTTTTACTATCTCTTATATTAATATATGGAGTTCTTTCATCCTCATCAGCCATAAATTTTCTTTCATTTGTCCCGCAAAATTCCTTATTTTATTCTTCAACCTATAGTGATGGCTTAAACACATGGGCCCCTCACTTTTTTGCTGCTTACCCAAGTCTTATCCATACTTCTAATGCACTTATTTTTCTTTTTCTCGGTGCTGGCTACCTCACCCCTGGATTCTATTATCAAGTATATAAATGGGTTAAAGAGGGAATTAATAATTTAGAAATTTTTTTAATTTGCATTGCTTTTTCTGGCTTTATTATATGGAATTTTACTGAAGCAGCAGGAGGAAGCCATTATTCTTTCTTTCAATATACCCAACTTATTCTTGGAATTTTTGGAGCGACTGGTACCTTTTTGATTTTCAATGATCTTTATAACAGTCGGAATAAAGTATTATCTATTTTAGGATCTTTTTCATTTCTTTTATTATGCATAAAAGGATACGAAGTTTACGATGAAATATATAGAAATACAAAATTGAAAACCTTTTCCTTTTGGCAACCCCCTCATTTTAGTGGGTTGTCATCAGATTCAGATGAATTTTTGACTAAGCTTAGTACTTTAAGAGATCGTAATGATACAATTGTCGTTTCCTTACTCGATAATTTGTCCTTGGAAAAGGCAGAGTTTTTAATGATCAAGTTAAAAGGAATTCCTTTCTATGATTTACATTTACTTAATTCACTTTATAATAATATTTTATCTTCCAAAGATATAGAAGAAAGAGTTTCCAAAATTAAGAACATAATAAACATTGAATTCATTTATGATTATGATATAAGGTACCTCCAATCCCTTTTTCCAAACAAATCTATAGTCTTTCTTTCAAAGAAAGATCGCGAATTCGTGACATCACAAACGTCTTCCTCAGACGAAATCTCTGATTTTAAGATTACGAGAATTATGCCATCACCTCCATCCGAAAATTAGAACTTTAGGTGAGGAGAAATAGAGCACTTGCATTTCTCCTCATTCTTCGTTAATAAAAGAGTCACTCTTTGCAGGCATTGCCTGCTTGTGCTCGGCATAGGGCCTGGCACGATTAGCCATAAGGAGTTAAAATAATGGCGTTTTACGAAACGGTCTTTATTGCACGCCAGGATCTATCAGCGGCTCAAGTTGAAGCCCTTGCTGCAAATTTAACAGACATCTTAACCCAAGGTAAGGGTGAAGTTACCAAAACGGAGTTTTGCGGCCTACGTTCGCTGGCCTACAGCATTAAAAAAAATCGCAAAGGGCATTATGTTCTTTTTAACATTGAGTCACCTGCGGTTGCTGTTAAAGAAATGGAACGACAGATGCGCCTCAATGAAGATATCTTGCGTTTTTTAACCCTAAAGCTTGATAAGCTTGATCCTGAGCCCTCTCCTCTCATGCAAAGCAAGCAAAGCCGGGATCGCCGATACGAGGCTTTTGAAGAACGTGAACCTTTTGATCTTGAAAGAGAAGGAGAAGCAGAATGAGTGTTGTCCCACAAACCCGTAAGCCTTTTTTCCGCAGGCGGAAGACTTGTCCTTTTTCAGGTCCTGATGCGATTCCTATCGATTATAAGGATGTCAAACTCTTACAAAAGTTTACGACTGAGCGGGGGAAAATTATTCCAAGCCGCATTACTGCTGTTTCTCAAAAGAAGCAACGGGAACTGGCCCAAGCCATCAAGCGGGCGCGCTTTTTAGCTTTAATGCCTTACGTGCTTGATTAAAGTCGTATGAACAGAACAGCCATATTGGCTATATCGGTATTGGGTGGACTTTTAAGTGCCACCCTTTCCCTTCTTCCGCTTTTCCCAATCCCTCTTCTTTCTTCCCTTCCCCTATTCCTTATAGGCCTGGGAATGGGTCTTCTGCCCCTCTATGGTGCAGGGATTGTTGCATGTCTTTTAGTTCTTCTGCTTGAAGGACCTTTATCCGCTGTTGAATTCTTTATTTTCTTTGCCGTTGGCCCTAGCTTCTTAATTTATAAGTCTCTTTTAAAACGGAAAAAATCCTCTGGAGAAATTGTCTGGTACCCCTCTTCCCTTCTTTTAAGAGACCTCACCTATGGGGCAGGGGCTGTGATGCTTATAGCCCTGGGGTTCTACATCTACTTTATGCAAGACTGGGATTTACAGACTCTCATAAAAAAAATGCTTGTCATGGTTGATCCAGAAGGACAACTCAAAGATACGGAACCCTTGCTCGTGAAAATCTTCCCCTTTTTACCAGGGCTCGTTGCTTTTTGGTGGGGAGTCACAATGCTTCTCAATGGAGCCCTGGCTCAAGGCCTTCTAGTTCGATTCAAAAAGAATTTAAGACCTTCCCCTTCCTTTGAGGATCTGAAAGTCCCTATGCTATTCCTCCCTCTTTTTGGCCTTTCTGTTATCCTTTCCTTTATTGGCGTGGGGTATTTAGAACTCTTGGGGAAAAACTCAGCTCTAATCTTTGTTTTTCCTTACTTTTTTATTGGCCTCAGTCTTATCCATCACTGGTTTCATAAAACCTCTTATGCAACGGCAGGTTTGACAGTCTTTTATTTTATTCTTCTCCTTTTTTTCTGGCCTATTCTTATTGTGATTCTGCTCGGAATTTTGAAACCTTGGATTGAAAAATCCACCTCATCAAACTAGGTATTGTTTCTTGTGATTAAACTTGATAGATAAATGGGAAGTTGACTTAGTCTAGGAGCTCTTATTATGGAAGTCATTCTTTTACAACGTATTGAAAAATTAGGAAAAATGGGGGATGTGGTTAAGGTTCGCCCTGGTTATGCTCGCAATTTCTTATTGCCCAAAAAGGTGGCTTTAAGGGCAACCAAAGAAAACATTGCTCATTTTGACCGCGAAAAGGCAAGCCTTGAGAAACTCAACCTCAAGCACAAAGAAGAGGCAGAAACACTAGCGAAACGCCTGGAAGGAGCCATGGTTAGCCTGATTCGCCAAGCCAGCGAAGGAGGTCAACTTTATGGATCTGTCTCCGCTCGCGATATTGCTGATGCTTTAAAACAAGAGCATGTAACAAAAAGCAATGTCAGAATTGATCATCCTATTAAAACGATTGGAATTCACGCTGTCCGTCTTCAATTACACCCAGAAGTTTCCCTCAACCTTGCGGTGAATGTAGCCATGTCCGAAGATGAGGCCAAATCACAAGCGAAGACAGTGGAAGCGGTAAAAGCCGAGGACCCAGGGCTAACATCCTGAGCCCAGGGCTGTCATCCTGAACCTTTAGTCCCCGACTTGATCGGGGATCATTTCAGGAACTCATAGATGCTGAAACAATTTCAGCATGACATACAATTTATTGGAGATACCTCGTGAGCGCTGTATTAAAACCTCAATTTGATTCTCAGGCGCTGAGCATCCCCGAAAAAAAAGACAATCCTCAGGAAGGGGGATCTCAAGATGCCTTTGAAAGGCTTCCCCCCCATAATCTGGAGGCTGAGCAGGCACTCCTGGGAGCCTTGCTTCATAATAACCTAGCCTTTGAAAAGGTTTCAGATTTTTTACGTCCTGAACATTTTTCGGATGCAACCCATGGGCGCATATTTGAAGCCATCACTCATCTTATCACCAGAGGTCATATTGCAGATCCTATTACTCTAAAAGAGTATTTCGACCGGGATGATTCCTTAGCTGAGGTAGGAGGCGGGCAATATCTTGCTCATCTTGCAGGATCCTTCATTTCCATCATCAATACAGCTGATTATGGTCGAAAAATTTATGACTTCTACCTAAGGCGCCAACTGATTGATGTGGGGGAAGGCATTGTCAATGAAGCCCATACCCATGATTTAGATGTATCAGCCACCGATCAGATTGAACTGGCTGAGAAAAAACTCTTTGATTTAGCAACCACAGGAACTCAAGAGCGCGGTCTTCAGACATTCTCGACTGCATTAAAACAAGCCCTCATCAGTGCTGATATAGCGCTGAAAAGGGACAGTCATGTGGTTGGCGTTACCTCTGGGTACCGGGAAATGGATAAGTGTTTGGGCGGATTTCACCCCTCTGACCTCATCATTCTTGCGGGTCGCCCTTCTATGGGAAAGACTGCCCTTGCGACAAACTTGGCCTTTAATGCATCCCGCGCTTCGGTAGAAAAGAAGGAAGGGGCTTGTGTTGCCTTTTTTTCCCTTGAAATGTCAGCGGAGCAACTCGCAAATCGTATCCTCGGTCAAGAAGCAGGCCTTTCCTCCGACTTAATAAGGCGGGGGGATATTGGAAAATCGGACTTTCCCCGCCTGGTTGAGGTTTCTAACCGGCTTAACTCTTTGCCTTTTTATATCGATGATACCCCTGCCCTTTCAGTTCCTGCGTTAAGAACCCGAGCACGGCGTCTTAAGCGTCAAGAAGGCCTTGGGATGATTGTCATTGATTACCTTCAACTGCTTTCAAGTCCAGGGAAAAGGTCCGTTGAGAACCGTGTTCTCGAACTCTCTGAAATGACACGAAGTTTGAAGGCCCTTGCAAAGGAATTGAATGTCCCCATCATTGCCCTATCCCAACTTTCCCGTGCCGTTGAGCAGCGGGATGATAAAAGACCCCAACTTGCTGACCTTAGGGAATCAGGGTCCATTGAACAAGACGCTGATGTGGTTATGTTTGTATATCGTGAAGAATATTATCTCTCACGGAAGAAACCCACAGGAAGTGATGATAAAATTGCTGAATGGGAAAAATCCTTAAGCAGTGTTGCAAACGTTGCGGAAGTCATCGTTGCAAAACAAAGACATGGTCCAATTGGCATAGTTAAACTCCATTTCGAAGGGCGTCTGACCAAGTTTTCAGATCTGGCAGACCCTACCCACCTTCCGGTGCGCTATGGTTGAGGTTCGTTTTCCCCAACCTCCCTCCGTTCCCCTTGCCCTGATCATTGATTTGGATGCCGTGGCTCATAATTTTAAAATGTTCTGTTCCCATGTGAAAAAAGGCGTCATTTGTGCTGCTGTTCTAAAGGCAAATGCCTATGGGATGGGTGTCAAAGAAGTTGCGACACGCCTTTATCAAGAAGGATGTCGGCATTTTTTTATGGCCCATCTCTCAGAAGCCATTGAAATTAAAAACTATGTGGGAGCTGATTCTTTCATTTATGTTGTTAATGGTCTTCGGAAAGGAGATGAAGAGGTTTACCTCCATTATAACCTCATCCCTGTTCTAGGTGATCCTCAGCAAATCCATACCTGGAATAGTTTTTGCCAGGATAAAAACCAATATCTCAAGGCTGCCCTTCACTTTGATACAGGCATGACCCGCACGGGAATTTCAATGAAGGCAGCTCAAAATATGGGTCTTCTTCAAATTTCGAATATAGAAATTGTGTGTGTGATGAGTCATTTGGCCTGCACGTATCAATCCTCCCATCCTATGAATGAAGCGCAGAGAGTCGCTTTTGATACGCTTCGCCAGCGCTTTCCCTTTGCCCTCGGGAGTTTGTCGAATAGTGGCGGGTTCTTTTTAGGGGAGGCGCATCATTATGATATGATCCGCCTTGGTTTGGCTCTCACCGGATGTAGGACCTCAGTCCCCCGGGGGGATTACACTTTAAAGCCTGTCGTGAAAGCCTATGCCCAAATCCTCCAGATCAATGAAATTTCACGAGGAGAGTCGGTTGGGTATGATGCCACATTTATTGCATCAAGGGCTTCTCGAATTGCAACGTTAGGTGTAGGCTATGCAGATGGATATTTAAGGAGCCTCAGTAACCGAGGAGAAGTTTATTTTGAAGGGCATAAGTTACCTGTTGTGGGAAGAGTCTCGATGGATTTAGTAACCATCGACATCACAGAAGTCCCTTCGCATAAAATCCATATTGGAGACTGGGTTGAACTTTTTGGAGATAACATTTTGATTGATTACCTTGCAGAAAGGGCTGGATCAGTTCCTTGGGAACTTCTCACCCGTATTGGGCATCGCTTTGAACGATTTTATATTTCAGAAAATCAAGTTCAGGAGGCTGCCTAATGGTATGGGCCCTAGGAAGTATTGGAAGAGTCTTTCTCAATTTCTTAGCCTCAACCGGCCGTTTAACTCTTTTTCTTAATCAATGCCTTCTTCAAGGACTGCGCCCTCCTTATTATTTCCGCCAGATTGCCCGCCAACTCTGGGAAATTGGGTATCTTTCTCTTCCTGTTGTCGGGCTGACGGCCTTTTTTACAGGTATGGTCCTGGCTCTTCAGAGTTATACAGGGTTTTCCCGCTTTAATGCGGAAAATGCCATAGCCAGTGTGGTTGTCCTCTCCATGACGCGAGAGTTAGGCCCTGTTCTTGCAGGATTGATGGTCTCAGGACGTATTGGAGCCTCCATGGCCGCTGAAATTGGAACCATGCGGGTGACCGAACAAATTGATGCCCTTGTGACCCTTTCTACCAATCCTTTCAAGTACTTAATTGCGCCTCGTATTCTGGGCGGCATTTTAACCCTCCCTCTCCTTGTCCTCATTGCAGATATCATTGGTGTTTTTGGAGGATATGTCGTCAGTATTTATCGTCTAGGATTTAATCCGGCCTCTTACCTTAAGCAAACCCTCGACTTTATGCATATGGGCGATGTGACATCAGGACTTATCAAGGCTGCTGCCTTTGGGTTCATCATTTCTCTCATGGGCTGCTATCATGGTTTTAATTCAAAAGGCGGCGCTCAAGGCGTTGGAAAAGCAACAACTTATGCGGTTGTCTCTTCATCTATTCTCATTTTGATTGCCAACTATCTCCTGACTTCCCTTCTTTTTGAGAAGGGATAACCTTTAGGAAATGAATCGAGGATCAACACGGAAGGGTTTGACCTATGGAACAGTGGAACATCCGTTCTTCCTAAATTTAAAAAAACGTGTTTCCTTTCCTTGCTTTTAGTGGGATAATCAGGGAAATCTTGAGAATTCAGCAAGGAATGATGACCCCTAAATTTTCCCTAAAAAACATCCATAAGAGTTTTGGCCATAAGCATGTCCTCCAAGGCGTTGATTTGGAAGTATTTCCTGGAGAATCCGTTGTGATTATTGGGGGATCTGGGACAGGAAAATCTGTTCTCCTGAAATGTCTTTTAGGCCTGATCCACGCCGATAGTGGCAGTATCCAAATGGACGACCAGGAGATTATAAAAGAATCCCTTCCTCAGCGCGAAGCCCGCCTTCAGGATATTGGAGTTGTCTTTCAAGGCTCAGCCCTTTTTGACAGTTTGTCGGTTTGGGAAAACGTGGCCTTTCGTTTGATACATGCTGCACAAATGAATAGGGCGGAGGCTAAGGCGATTGCACTCCAAAAGCTTGCAGCCGTTGGTCTCAGCGAGTCCGTTGCAGAACTTCCTCCTGCTGAAATTTCAGGGGGAATGCAGCGAAGAGTGGCACTTGCTCGGGCCATTGCAACCCAACCCCATGTACTCTTTTTTGATGAACCTACCTCAGGCCTTGATCCTATTTTTAGCAGTGTTATCAATGAGTTAATTAGAAACTGCGTAAAAGAATTAGGAGCCACCGCCATTACCATCACCCATGATATGAACAGTGCCCGTCATGTGGGCGACCGGATTGCCATGCTTTATGATGGGAAAATCATTTGGTGTGGCGCTGCAAATGAGATTGATGATGCTGACAACCCTTATGTACAACAGTTTATTAAAGGTCTTTCCATAGGACCCATTCAACTTGAAACCGATATTCTCCAGGTTGCGTAATGGCAAAACCAACAACTCATTATGTCTGCCAATCCTGCGGGAGTTGCTTCCCCAAGTGGTCAGGCAAATGTGAGGGGTGTCAAAGCTGGAATAGTCTTGTGGAAGAAACAACAGTTGATTCTTTCCAAAAGAAAACAACGCAAAAGGCCCAAAAGATTGAATTTTCTTCTCTTGAAGATGTTTCTGAGCCCCTCCCCCGTCTTTTAACAGGCATTGACGAATTTGACCGGGTTTGTGGGGGGGGCCTTGTCCCAGGCTCAGTTATCCTCGTAGGAGGAGATCCAGGCATTGGAAAATCAACCCTTCTCTTGCAAGTTGCCGCGGTTACCAGTGGCAAAACCCCCTGTGCTTACATTTCAGGGGAAGAAGCAGCAGACCAAGTCCGCTTGCGGGCGAGGCGTCTTCAAGTCTCCTCTTCTCCTGTTCAACTCGCAACCACAACCCATATTGGGGATATCCTGAAATCTCTTCATCAAGGCCCTCAGGTAGCCGTCATTGACTCCATCCAGACCATGTATGTGGAAGCCCTGGATGCAGCCCCTGGAAGCGTTTCCCAGGTCCGTGCGAGTGCTCATGAGTTGATTCGTTTTGCTAAGAAATATGGCGTGACTATTATCATCGTAGGCCATGTCACAAAGGAAGGGGTCATTGCAGGCCCGCGCGTTCTTGAGCATATGGTTGATACAGTCCTTTATTTTGAAGGGGAACGGGGCCATCATTTTCGCATCCTGCGCTCCGTGAAAAATCGCTTTGGTCCAACTGATGAAATTGGGGTCTTTGAGATGACCGATAAAGGGCTTCAGGAAGTTGCCAACCCTTCTGCCCTTTTCCTCTCCCAAAGCCGGGAGGACGTTACGGGCTCGTGTGTTTTTGCAGGGATTGAAGGAACTCGCCCTCTTCTCGTTGAGATTCAAAGTCTTATTGCGCCCTCTTCTCTTGCAACACCGCGGCGTGCTGTTGTGGGATGGGACTCCGGGCGTCTTTCCATGATTCTTGCTGTTCTGGAAGCCAGGTGTGGGCTTGTCTGCGGCAATCGCGATGTCTTTTTAAATGTGGCGGGAGGCCTCAGAATTTCTGAACCTGCGGCAGATCTTGCCGTCGCAGCCTCCCTTCTCTCTTCCCTTGCAGATACAGCAATTCCTAAGGATGCTGTGTTCTTTGGGGAAATTGGGCTCTCTGGGGAAATTCGCCCCATTAGTCAGCAAGAAGCCCGCTTAAAAGAAGCCTTCAAACTTGGGTTTAAAACCGCCTTCATCCCAAAGCCTTCAAAACCCTTTTCAATGGCTGAGATGACCCTGATTCCTCTTGCACATATTGGCGAACTTGCTCATTATCTAGAAGCAAAACCCAAGATGCGTAGGGTTTACGGAGGATAAACATGTCTTCTTATTCTTATTTAATTGACCTTGCCATCCTCTTCATCATTGGCGCTTCGGTCTTTATTGGAGTTATCCGAGGGGCCACCCGAGAAGTGTTAGGAATTGCGAGCTGGGTCGGAGCCTTTGCAACGCTTTTTTATGGCTTCCACTTCTTCCGCCCCTTAGGCCGTCAGTATATTCACAACACGATGCTGGCTGATTTGGTCGTGGGGGGTGTCCTCTTAATTCTTTCCCTGGCTGTCTTAATCCTCATCAGTCGGTTTATTTCATCGAGTGTTAAAGGAAGCATTTTAGGAGGGCTTGATCGTTCATTAGGCCTTGTTTTTGGCCTAGTGAGAGGTGTCCTCCTTGTTTGTCTCGCCTATCTTACCTTAAGTTTCTTTTATCCCCCTAATGCCATTCCTGAATCCATTAAACAAGCCCGCCTGATGCCGTGGGTTGCTCAAGGTGCCCTTGAACTGAAGCGCCTCATTCCTAAGAATTACCTTCCCCAAAACCTTTCTCAGTCCAAAAACATTAACCCTTTGGATGCCCAGGATCTTATAGAAAACAGTCTTCCAACCTTAGAGGAAACGGTTAAGAATCTCTCGACCTTAAAACCAGCAACGCCAAAGCCACAATACAAGGACCAAGAAAAACAAGATCTTGATAAACTCATTGAGAAAAATGAATAGTTCTCTTCCTAAATCAGATAGACTAGCGGCTTAAGGTCGTATTTCTATAGGTGTACCATTGTCCACAAGTTGCCAAATTTCATCAATCTCTTGATTTGTGACCGCAATACACCCTTTTGTCCAATCCAAGAAAAGGTGTAATCTTCCAAGGAAACCTAATGCATTCGGCAACCCATGAATTAAAATATCGCCCCCAGGATTTACGTTTACCCTCCGCGCTTGGCCCCTATCTTTTTGATTTGGATATGAAATATGCAAAGCTTTGTAAAAGCGGCTTTGAGAATTGCGTGCGTCAATTGTGTAAAGGCCTTCAGGTGTTTTATTATCTCCTTGTTGTGTTTTTGGTCCTTGTGGTTGTTTTCCTAAGGCAACGGCATAAGATTTTATAACCTTCCCCTGATGAAGTAGCTGAAGTTCATGTTTCGATTTATAAACAATGATTTTGTCTGCCTTTTGGTAATGCTCTGCCTCAGCATAAGTGATCGAAGGAATACAAAAAAATCCTTTAAAAACAGCACCTATAACAATAAATAAAAAACAAACCCTCATTTTAACCTTCATTTATTTATTCCATTCCTTTTTGCAAGAGAAGTAAACATTATGATATAACCATAGTATGACACAAAGGCTCAAAGGTAAAATTGCTCTCATCACTGGCGCTTCTCGCGGCATCGGCGCTGCTGTTGCCAAGAGGTTTGCCCAGGAAGGGGCGCAACTTATCCTGGTTGCCCGCTCCTCCAAAGGCTTGGAGGAAGTTGATGATGAAGTTCAAAAATATGGCCCTCCTGCCGTCTTAGTCCCTTTTGATTTGACAGATCTCCCCCGGATTGATGACCTCGCCAGATCCATTGCGGAAAGATTTGGCCGCTTAGATATTCTCATTGGAAATGCTGGTATACTGGGCGGTCTTACCCCCATGACCCATATTAAACCCACTTTCTGGCATCAAGTCATCACAACAAATCTCCATGCAAACTGGCATCTTTTAAGGGCCTTTGAGCCCCTTTTAATCAAAGCGGGAGAGGCTCGTCTTATCTTTGTGACAAGTGGGATTACAACGCACCCTACCGCATATTGGGGAGCCTATACGGTCAGCAAATCAGCCCTTGAAATGATGGTTAAAACCTATGCAGCGGAAGTCAAACATACGCCCTTCAAGGTTAATATGATCTCTCCTGGAACCGTTCGAACAGCGCTCCGTGCCGAAGCGATGCCAGGTGAGGATCCTATGACACTCCCGGCCCCTGAAGAAATTACAGAGGCCTTTGTATGCCTTGCTGAGCAGAGCTGCCCTTGGCATGGGGAAATCATAAGGGCTAGTACTTTCACCTCTCCCCCTTATTCCACTCCACCATCCCTCCCCTAAGGTTAGAGGCCTGAGGGAACCCATAGGTTTGAGCAATCTCACACGCTATCCTCGATCGAACACCACTCTTGCAAATGAAGACGTACTTTTTGTCAGCATCCGCTGTTCTTAAAAAGTGAGCCAATGCCGTGCCTAAAGGAGCGAGTATCACGCCTTCAATCATTCCTTCAGGACCTAAAAGTTCATCCGGTTCCCTGACGTCAACCAAAACATACTCTTTTATTTTATCTTTTAATTTATCAACATGTATTTCGAGAATAACACTCATTTATAATCCATTAAAAAGATCAGCCAATGTTCTTGACATAGAGAGAATGATAACCCCTGTCAAGGTCAGTTTTCTCACGAGAACCAGATGAAGAGGGGGAATAAATGTCAACGCCTTCTTAATGATAAACGAGGCAATTAAAATCCCTCCTCCTAGGGCCAGCCATTCTTCCACCGTTAAGTCTATTTTCCCTTGTCGCCATGCTGAGATAGGCGCTGTCACCGCAATGGTCAAAAGACTACACGCCATAGCTTGCTCAAAACGCAGACGAGTGATGCCTGTGAGCCAAGGAATGATAACAACCCCTCCCCCAAGGCCTGTCATCGTGCTTAAAAACCCTGTGATCATTCCTCCAACAGTTGCTGTTTTCAGGCGAAACTTGAGAGGTTTTTCTTCTCCAGGATCTTCAGGTTTCCTTAAAACCCATAAGCTATACATACTGAAAAGACAGGTTATGTTGAGAAGAATATTCACAACCCAATGGGGAGACATGGCTTTTAAGGGTGCCGCAATAAAAGCAACAACCCCTGCAAATAGAATCAGTACGGCTGAGACAGGGTAAAGCGTGTTTTTTCGTTGAATGAACCAGGAAAGGGCTGCCCCAACTGTGAGAGCCAATAGGCCATAACCAGAGGCCTCCTTTATATTATACCCTCCAAAAGCCATAAGAATAGGGATTGAAATAACTCCTCCTCCGGTGCCAGCAATACCCAGGATAAGACCTGACGCCCCCCCTACAATGGCCCATAAAATGATCGGATCGATGCTCATGATGATTTTCCCCCTTAACCCCGCCGCAAAAACCTATTATGAGTTATATTGAATAATCTGCGGAGAGATGAATATGTCATTGGATCAAGAGACCGTCAAACGGATTGCAACGTTAGCCCGATTAAAACTCACAAGTGACCGTATGGGGCCGATGCAACACGACCTGAATCAAATCCTTCATTTTATTGATCAACTCAATGAAGTCGATACCTCTCAAGTTGAACCAATTGCCGGCGTAAATACCTCTTCCATGCCCCTTAGAAAAGATGAGATTACGGATGGGGATAAGGTCGAAAAGGTCCTTGCAAATGCCCCTGAAGTGGCTTGCAATATGTTTGTTGTCCCGAAAGTGGTGGAATAAAAATGACAGTCCCTCATACAAAACTCGCCTTAAATAATGATTTGATGAAATTGGGCCTTGCGGAAGCGAGAGAAGGCCTTCGTTCAAAGAAATTTTCTTCTGTTGAATTAACTCAAGCCTACATTGAGGCCATGGAACAGAATCGGCATCTGAATGCTTACATTTTAGAAACACCTGAAGAAGCCTTGAAAATGGCTGGAGAAAGTGACACCCGCCTTGCTCGAGGGCAAGCAGGATCTTTAGAAGGACTCCCTCTTGGGATTAAAGACCTCTTTTGTACTGAAGGTGTTCAAACGACTTCAGGATCCCACATTTTGGAAGGATTTAAACCTCCTTATGAATCAACAGTTACCCACAATTTGAAGACTGCGGGTGCTGTTTTCTTAGGCAAAACCAATATGGACGAGTTTGCCATGGGGTCAGCAAACATCACCAGTTATTATGGAAGTGCCATCAACCCTTGGAAAAGAGCAGATGGAAAAGACCTTGTTCCTGGCGGATCTTCTGGGGGATCTGCTACAGCCGTTGCTGCAGGTCTTTGTCTTGCTGCAACAGGAACGGATACAGGCGGATCTATTCGCCAACCTGCTGCATTTACGGGTATTGTTGGTTTAAAACCAACCTACGGACGCTGTTCCCGTTGGGGCATTGTGGCCTTTGCCTCCTCCATGGATCAAGCAGGGCCTATGACACGAGACGTGCGCGATGCTGCCCTCTTGTTAGAGGCCATGGCAGGCCATGATCCCAAAGATTCAACCTCCTCACCACGTGAAGTTCCCTCTTTTGAAAAAGTTTTAAACCAAGGGGTTAAGGGATTAAAGGTAGGCATTCCGAAAGAATACCGGCTCGATGGGATGGATGAAGATACAGTTAAACTCTGGGAAAATGGCGCCAAATGGTTGAAAGAAGCAGGGGCTGAAATCATCGACATTAGTCTCCCTCACACTAAATATAGCCTTCCGACTTATTATGTGTTAGCCCCTGCTGAAGCCTCCTCTAACTTGGCCCGCTATGATGGTGTCCGCTATGGGCTTAGGGTTCCTGGGAAAACACTCGATGAACTTTATGAAAACACACGGAGCGAAGGATTTGGCACGGAAGTTCAGCGCCGCATCCTCATTGGAACTTATGTACTTTCAGCAGGATATTATGATGCCTATTATCTGAAAGCCCAAAGGGTTCGCAGGCTGATCCAGCAAGACTTTGAACTTGCCTTTCAAAAGGTCGATGTGATCTTAACACCCACAACGCCAACACCTGCCTTTGCTCTCGATGAATCCCCGACCGATCCTGTGGTGATGTATTTGAATGATGTGTTGACTGTGCCTGCCAATCTCGCTGGTCTTCCAGGACTTTCAATCCCTGCAGGGCTTTCAAAAGATGGACTTCCCCTAGGCCTTCAGCTTATTGGCCCTGCATTTGATGAAGAGGTTCTATTCCGCACAGGGACTGTTCTCGAGCAAGCTGCATCCTTTAAATCCTTTTTAGAGAGGTAAGTTTCCATGGATAATCGCTATTTTTATGAAGGAACAACTGGACCTTGGGAACTTGTGATAGGCCTTGAAGTTCATGCCCAAGTTATCTCAAATGCCAAACTCTTTTCAGGTGCGGCCACAGCCTTTGGGGCTGAACCCAACACCCAAGTCTCCTTTGTCGATGCCGCCATGCCTGGCATGCTTCCTGTCATTAATGAGGTTTGTGTTGAACAAGCCATTAAAACAGGTCTTGGAATTAATGCTGAAATCAACCTGGTTTCTGTTTTTGATCGAAAGAATTACTTTTATGCCGATCTTCCGGCAGGGTATCAAATATCCCAATATACCCGCCCGATTGTTGGTAAAGGATACTTAGATATTGAACTTGAAGATGGAACTGCCCGCAGAATCGGCATTACGCGCCTTCACTTAGAGCAAGATGCAGGCAAAAGTATCCATGATCAACATCCTGAAAAATCTTATATTGATTTGAATAGATCAGGCGTTGCTTTGATGGAAATTGTCTCTGAGCCTGATCTGAGGAGTGCAGAAGAGGCTGCTGCTTATGTCCGTAAACTCCGCGCCATCGTCCGGTGTTTAGGTACCTGTGATGGCAACATGGATCAAGGAAGTATGCGCGTTGACGTGAATGTTTCAGTCCGAAAAGCAGGCGAGGCTTTTGGGACACGGGCCGAAATAAAAAATGTGAATTCAATCAAGTTCTTAACCCAAGCCATTCACTATGAAGCCGAAAGACAAATCGTTCTGTTAGAAGAAGGAGGGGAAGTCCTTCAGGAAACGCGTCTCTTTGATGCCGCCCGTGGGACAACCCGTCCTATGCGAGGGAAAGAGCATGCTCATGACTACCGTTACTTCCCTGATCCGGATTTACCGCCGCTTGTAGTGGATGCAACTTGGGTTGAAAAGATTCGGAGCCAAATGCCCGAACTCCCCGATGCTAAGAAAACCCGGTTTATGAAAGAATATGAGCTTCCAGCCTATGATGCATCCGTCTTAGTGGGAGAAACAGAAACCGCAACTTATTTTGAAACAGGTCTTAAATCACTTGATCCGTTAACAGCAAAAACCGCAAAACTCTTTTCCAATTGGTTGATTGTTGAACTTTTCGGGGCCTTAAATCGTGAAGGTAAAACAATTGATCAGAGTCCTGTAACCCCTTCCCTTCTTGCTGGCCTTATTAATCAAATCCAAGCTGGCGTTATATCTGGAAAGATTGCCAAAGAAGTCTTTTCCTTGATGTGGGAGTCAGGGAAAGATGCAACAAGCCTGATTGAAGAACATGGCTTGAAACAAGTATCGGATGATGGAGCCATCTTAGCAACTATTGATAAGGTCCTTTCAGAAAATCCCTCGATGGTTGATGAATATAAGTCCGGGAAAGATAAACTCTTTGGATTCTTTGTGGGCCAAGTCATGAAAGCCATGGCTGGCAAAGCCAACCCTGAGCTTGTGAATCAATTGCTTAAAGAGAAGCTGGGGAAGTAGACGCGTTTTGGGTTCCTTTTTTACTCGGATTGCGTTTTTCTTTCTCTAAGCCCTATGGCTTTTAAGCCCATTCTTCAGTTACAGGAAAAGGTAGACCTAGCTAGAGTCCGTCCTCCAGCAGTCGCTTGAGTTTGACAGTTTTCCTCACATTGATTTGTATCGTCTGCAGACATAGTTATTGTAGATTCACTCCCATCACTGCGTTTAAAATAGCACATACAGTTACAACTACTACAGGAAACCCTAAGTAAGTTCCGTCCCCCCGAAGAAGCTTGAGTCTTACAACTTTCTTCACATTGATTTTTATCGACTGCAGAAAAACTTCCTAAAGAATATTCACTCCCATCGCTACGCTTAAAAGAGCACGTACAGTGACAGGCCTTTGCTGGTAATGAGTGACATAAGGTCAGTCCAAATGCGCTGAGTCCAAAAATAAGGGCTGAAGTCTGAAAATACTTTTTTATCATCATGCGTTTCCTTCTCTGATCCTATGACCCATATGTCATAGAAATATATGTGTTTTAGTTCAACAAATACCAAAAAAACCTTAAGATTCTCTTAAAGGAAATTTGAGGGAGAATGGTTGTGATTTTATGATGAATGTAAAGTGTTTCTCAAACTTCTTTACCAATTAAGAATTTATTAAATTCCATGAGTTATAAAAATAAAAAGCTTACATTTTAAATACAGGAGAAGCCAACATGAATAAAACATTATCAAGCATTACACTTATTTGCATGACTATCTTTATGCTTGAGAATAGAGTTAAAGCAGACTGTTGGGATGCCTGGCTTGTCTGTACAAACAATAAGACTGAAGAAAAATGTTATACAAGTATTGGGACCCATTGGAATGGTATTTTCTGCACAGCACCTGAAAATGAGGCCATGGTTAAAGTGTGTAACGAAGGAAGTTGCAAAAATGTTTGCGGTGGACACTGTCGGGCCATTCAAGGACATTAATAAATAAGGGATTGTATCCAAAAACAGTTTTTGTTGATGTGAAAAGCCATAAATGGCCAATAGAATGATCAATCATTTCGATAAATTTCGAGGCATTTTAAAAAAGCATGCGTTTTTCTCTCAGATATTGCATACTCATAAAAGAGACCTGCTGAAAGAGGCATTATGGCAAGGAAAAAAAGAAATTTACTGACTTTAGGCGCCATTGGATTTGCTATTCTTCTTTTTATTATCTTAGGAATTTTTCAAACAGAAAAATCTCATAAAACCATAGCGTTAGCTCATGAGGGTCCTGGTTCGGGCACACCTTCTATTGGAGGGATTTTTGAACTTGTTGATATGAATGGAAAGGTCTGGAAAGACACTGATTTTAAAGGAAAACCTATGCTTATTTATTTTGGGTATTCCTATTGTCCTCATATTTGCCCCCAAGCCCTCTCCCATATGACCCAAGCCGTTGAAGAATTAGGCGGCTCTCGTGTCATTCAACCTGTGTTTGTTTCTATTGATCCAGAGCGTGATACACTTGATTCCCTCAAGGGTTTTGCTCAGAATTTCCATAAAGATTTCATTATGTTAACAGGGTCAAAAGATCAGGTTCAACAGGCTTTGAAATCCTACCGAGTTTATGCGGCAAAGGCATCAGAAAATGGTGGCGGAAATGACTACCAAATGGATCATTCGTCCCTCATTTACCTCATGGATAAGAAAGGGGAATATGTTGCTCATTTTGATCACCAATCCCCAAGTGATGACATTGTAAAAAGGGTTAAACTTTTCTTAGAAAACGGAAATTAACTAATCATTCAAGGAGATAATTATGACAAAAGGCTCTAACCATCCATTTAAACTCTTTCTTGCTATATTCCTCCCTTTTGTGTTGTTTTTTACAATTGACCGCCCCCTTGCAGGGATTGTTTGTTTGATTTTACAGATCACGCTCATAGGCTGGATTCCAGCTGCATTGTGGGCCTTATACTCCTTAAGCCAATATGAGACCGATGAGAAAATTGAGGCAAGCCGGCGGAAAACTAAGAAATAAAGAGATTCATACCTTTAAAATTGTATTGAAACCTTTTCTTCTAGTAATTTTGCTTTAAGATGCTGTTTTACCTGCTCCAATCCTTCTGAAGTCGAGGCTTCACAACGGGCAACAAGGATATCTTGGGTGTTTGATGATCTTAAAAGCCACCATCCGTCTTTAAGTTGAACACGAACACCATCAGTATCTACGAAGGGTATTCCCTTGGATTTAAGTCGCGCCTTGATGTCTTCAGGAATTTGAAACTTTCGTTCATTTTCACAAGGAATCCTGATTTCAGGTGTGGAAAAAAGAGAAGGCAAACCTTCATAAAACTCAGCCAAACTTTGAGGAGAATGAGAAAGAAGGTGAATCAGACGAACGGCTGCATACATGCCGTCATCAAATCCATAGTACTTTTCCTTAAAAAAGAAATGCCCACTCATTTCACCTGCTAATAAGGCCCCCACTTCTGCCATTTTCGACTTAATATGGGAATGACCCGTCTTCCACATGAGAGGATTTCCTCCCAACCGAGCAACCTCATCAAACAATCCTTGGCTGGCTTTAACATCCGCAATCACCGTGGCTTTCGCTTCCCGTTTTAAAAGATCCTTTGCAAAGACAAGAAGCAGCTGGTCTCCACAGAAAATGTTGCCTTTTCCATCAACAGCGGCAACACGGTCTCCATCTCCATCAAACGCAATTCCAAGATCACACCCCTCTTCCAAAACAATCTGGCGTAATTGGGCCAGATTTTCCGGATCAGAAGGATCAGGCGAATGGGCTGGGAAATTCCCATCAACTTCATCATTCAGAAGAATATGTCGACCTGGAATGCGGTCTATAAGACTTTTAAGAACAGCAGCTGTTGCTCCATGGCCAGGGTCCCAAGCAATCGTGAGTTTTTTGCTAAATTCCATCCCCTCACACAAACGATTCACATAGGATGAGCATAGATCTTCTTTAAATACCTTTCCCTGTCCTTGGGATAAGTTTTCTGACAAAAGTTGAGTAAAGGCTTTAATCTCCTCCCCAAAAAAGGGTTTACGCCCTAGGCTCATTTTAAAACCATTATGAGAAGGAGGATTATGAGATCCTGTAATCATGATGGCACCATCAACAGGTAAGGCATACTCCGCGAAGTAAAGCATTGGCGTTGGCCCAAGGCCTAAATCATAGACATCAAGACCTGCTTCACAGAGCCCATTTTTAAGTGCCTCTTTGAGTTGAGGAGAACTTAATCGCCCATCTCGACAGAGAGCAACCGCCCTTCCTCCTTTAGTCTTTACGCAATGCCCAAAACAGCGACCAATCCAATAGGCATCATCTGCAAAAAGTGTTTCATCATGAACGCCCCGAATGTCGTATTCTCGCAGAATGGTAGGGTGGAAAAGATGAATCTTGTTTGTTAGGATGTTTTGATGAGCAACATTCATTGAGTTTAATGTTCTCCTAGAACTGAAGAGCCTTTTATGGAATGAAAAAGGTGTATATTATTTTATCTTATTTGACTAGGTATATGTTTAAAATAGAATAAAAAAATTTTGTTGAAAGAAATATGCCAACATGATACTTTCCGACACTAAGATTTTTCATTATTTAAAAATAAAAAATGACAAGTAAAATTTTTAATTTAAAAGTATTTTATTCATTCCTATTTTTGTTTGTTATTTCTATTCATGCTCTGTTAAGAATCCCTGAGATTCCTACATTTCATACAAGCAAACATGGCGAATATTGGTGGTATTCTTCAATCAATTATGGAGCTGGAAAAGAATTCACTGAAGACAATACATTTCTAAAAGAATCTCCTGAACTCAAGTCTTTGTTTCCAGATACACCCACAGAATTTTCTATATTCGATACGATTCATCAATTTAAAGATTACACACCACAGTCAAATTATATAAGAATGAATGATTCGCTCGGATATCGTTTTCTTGTCGGCAATATATGGAAGTATTTTGGTTTTAATTGGTACTATGTTGGGTTGCTGAATTATGTCCTTAGTCTTTTAGCTCTTCTCTCTCTCATGTACTGTAGCTTTAGAACTCTCGGAATTACATACAGCGTATTAATTGGCCTCATCTATTCTATTTCTCTTCCTGAATTTTCATTTGTTATCCAATTTCCTAGAGATGGTTCAGCTTTATGGTTTTCTAGTTATTTAATTTGTGCTTTCGTCATCATGAGCTATAAACCTCCTACATTTCAAAGAATAACTTTATTTACCATATTGATAGGAATCATTATTTTCGGGGCTATTGAATGTCGTAATAGCAACATTTATTTTTTGCCGATTTCCATATTTTTTTATTTCTTATTTTTCTATTTTTTTACAAAGAACGATATAAAACTTGCTTACTTTTTTAATATAAAAAGCTTATTTTGGAAAAGATCCTTTCTTTTTCTTTATTCCATTTTAATTACCCTTTTTACAATTTTTATATTAACTAAATTTCTATTATATTTTTTACCTGAATATCAGCAAATGCCAAGCGGCCATCTTGCACATATCATCTTTTTAGGATTAGGAGTTTGGGGTCAGGAAATATTTCATCCGTCTCAAGTCCGATATCTCGATACGCATGTAGATTATTTCGCTCGAGACTATGGCGTAAGAGTTCTCAACTATAATGCTAATGACATCAGTTATCTCAGTACACTTTATGGAAAATCAATCACTCATAATTATTTAGCAATAATTTCTTATTATCCCTACTTCTTTTATTATGTAGTGAAAAAATCATTTTTTAATATGCTCATATTATTAGGAGATCCTCTTGGATGTAACTATTTTTGTTTGGAATATTTATACACCCCTTTTATTGAAAAAATCACCTTTATTTTCAGAGGCCCTCGTCTCTTTATATTGAGTTTTTTTGGGTCTCTAATCCTTTACTTTAGACTTAATAAGAAATTTTTACTAATAATTCTTCTAACGCTTATATTTTTTAATGCAGGAATTTCATTCTTTCAATATAATGCTCGCCATGGGTTAATGGCTCATCCATCCTATTACTTTTTGAGTGGCGTAACCCTTGCCTTTATTTTTGAAAATGTCAGCAAGATCTTCTTTACTTTTTTGAAATCACCTTCAATTTCTATAAAAACAATCCTCACATTCAATTATAAAAAAATATATTCACATATAAATAAGATAAGAACAACGTTTACAAATTCTAAGCTCTTTTTAACATTAACCTATATAACAATCCCTTTCATAATCATCAGTATAACTTACCCTCTTCTCGAACATAAGCTTTATTCACTTGAAAAAAATAACATTAAAGTCATGCAAATTTTCTTTCATACGTTAAAGAAAAACCACTTGGAAGTAAACTTGACCGAAACTCCTTCTAAATTACCCACCCTTCTGTTGGCAAAGACTGTAGGTATTTATTGCAATCTCGGAGAAGTAAATTCACCCAAACCAATCGCGATAGCCTTTCATCAGAACGGAGAAAATTTATACCAAACAACCATATCACCTATTAACGGGAAAAACGTTGTTGTATTTATTCCATTTTTTTATGCTAATGAAAATTATTTAATTTCTATGAATCATAACAATCAATGCAAGTCTTTTTATTGGAGTGATTTGAAAGATTGGAAAGGTCCTCTCTGGGAAGGATCTTATGATGAAAATTTGCTTGAAAAGCAAAAATAAGATTCGGTATATAATGTCTAAATTTCGAAGTTTTCTATCCTCTTCAATGTTGTTAATTTTGACTTACTTTGGGACAAAAATGAATCTATTACTAAACAAGCTCCGAGAACTCCAAGCTAAAAAAAGAATATATCTAACTCAAAAGTCAAAACTATTATCCAAAGAAATTCTTAAATTTATTGTTGCTGGATTTATTAATAATTTATCATTAATTTTAGCTTTTCAACTTTTCTTATTTTTTATAAGCTATCAAATTTCTTTAATACTTATTTATATATCTGGATATTTTTTGACTTTATATACAAGTGCAAGACATGTCTTTAATGTTGGGAAGGTCGAGCTGACAAAGAAATTAAAATATGCAGGTTGGTATCTAACAAATTGTTTAATGAGTTATTATTTGTTTCAGTTTTTAGTAAACTATTTTGAGTTTTCTCCAAGGATAATTATTTTTATTGTTGTTTTTTTCACAGCTTCGGTTAGTTTTATTATTTCAAGAAAAATTCTAAAAAATTCAATTTGAAATATTTTAAACAACCTTATCCAATCTCGCCGTTTTTCTTTTATCATGTCTTAAATTATGAATATAGGTAAGTTCGTGATATTGAAATTTATTGTAAAAAGGAATGTTTTCAGCAAGACATAACAATTCAAAGCAAACGATGTTGCTAAAACGAGGATGAGAAAGTACTTCCTCCATCATATACCGCCCTAGCCCTTTTCCACGATGGTTTTCATCTATAATCACATCGTGAACATAGGCATATTTG
>Ga0206848_1035_pt1 | contig 38863 bp, 29 predicted proteins | sample Alteio_BWOrgCont_18_FD_152635 | JGI IMG/M metagenome (GOLD analysis project Ga0206848, IMG submission 152635) | Enriched cells from forest soil in Barre Woods Harvard Forest LTER site, Petersham, Massachusetts, United States -... | ecosystem: Environmental > Terrestrial > Soil > Temperate forest >...
TAGAACTCTTCATTTCGATGGAAGGCATCTTTTACTTTCGTAACAAGGGTTTCAACTCCATCTCTCAGGTGGGTTTTAAAAGTCTTTTCCTCCAATTTTCTCTGGATATCTTTTTCCGTATCAAAACCAAGGCTTGGGCTATTCCCTTCCACCCGGCTCATTTGACGGATAAGATGCGCTTCGTTTGGCGTTTGATCCCTTGAGACATAAAGACTTAAGGATTTTGTTTGGCGCGTCAGGGCCACATAGTTGGTGGCTTGGTTCGTTGTAGGGCTATGGAGAACATAAACATGATCAAGGGTTGCTCCTTGGGCTTTATAAACTGTTGAGGTATAACCATGGCGGAGGCCATCATAAGTTTGCGGATTGATTGTTTTCTTTTCTCCATTATCAAAGTTTACGGTCAGCGTTTTGTTCTCTGCGTTAATTTGCTCAACAAATCCAAAGTTTCCATTATAAAGGTCTTGGGCCTTATCCGTCTTGGTAAGTTGAATCCGATCGCCAACGGCAAAAGTCATCTTGCCTCGCGTCGTCATGCAGGAGAGCTCCACATCGCCCAATCGTCCCTGACTCTTCAGAATATCCCGCGCTCCTTGGTTCAGGGCATCCACCTCCACGTTCCTTTGCGCAAGGATTTGCCGTGTGCCATGAGGGTGAGTCTGACTATCCTTTTCCCAAGCTTTTAAAAGCGATGTGAGAGCTTCTTCCTTGGTGTGTTGCCAATCAATCCGATCATGGGTTTGAAGAAGGTGCACGGCACTCTTAATATCTCCCTTAGAGAGATCTTCGGAAACTGCCTTTTGCCAGTTGATGGTCTGGCGGCGGACTTCATTCAACTCAACGGATTCATAACGCTCTGTTAAAATCCGAAAGGTTCCCCCACGCTCAACAGAACTAAGCTGCCGATCATCTCCCACGAGAACCAGCTTAGCGCCTGTGGTTTTAATCACATTGAACAACTCTACAGAAAGCTCTGTTCCCAGCATGGAAGCTTCATCCACAACCACAAGGGTGTTGGAATTAAGCGTATCCCTATTGTTCTTATAGGAAAACAAAAAGGCGTGGCAGGTTTTAGCCTCCTCAAACCCGCTCTGCCTTAAGTCTGCAGCGACCTTATTGGTTGGGGCCAACCCTAATACCCGATACCCTTCTTCCTTATGGGCGATACGAATAGCATCCAGAACGTAACTCTTCCCAACACCAGCTCGGCCTTGAATCAATGAAAATGTTTCTCCGGATTGCGTACAGAGCTCATAAGCCTTATGCTGCTCTTGACTGAAGGCGTGTCCTTCAAGGCCCTTTGCAATGGCCTCAGAAGAAAGAACAGGGGCAGACTTCTTGGCAATCTTATCCGCAAAGCGAAGCAACTTTTCTTCCTCTGCCCTCACTTCAGGGGTTGTAAAGTAAGGTGTCTTTTGCCCCGTTTCCTTATCATACAATGGCAGCAAGCCAGAATGGTTTAATACCCCTTCAAAAACAGAGGTTCTTTCCTCAACAGAAACATGCTTCTTTAAAAAGGCATTGATATCCCTTTCGGAAAAGACAGCCTTATTGCGGGTAAGGGCTTCAATGATATAAGCTGGCTCCTTGGAAAGCACATCGTTGGCCTGTTGAAGCTTCTGGGAGCGTTCAATCGCTTCATTCATATGATGGCGCATGCGCACAGGGCCCAGATGTTCTTGGGTTAAAATGCTAATGGGATCCACCCGTAGGTCATAACCCTTCTCCTCAAAGTAAGTATTCTGTAAATTCCGCCAAAGCTCACCCCAAACATCCGCTTCCACCACAAAACCTTTCCGAATAATGGGGTCCAAGTCGCGGGCCTTCATGCTTTCAAAGGTCAAACCATTCTCAGAAAACCGCCGGGTTGTCACCAATAAATGGGCATGCCAGTTTTTCTCATCTTCATGCGGCTCATGAATATCCAGCTGGACACCTAACCCCTTTTTCACAAAGTGCTCATTGATAAACCGACGAGAAAGTTCAATACGATCTTCCAGGGTGACTTCCTTATCATCAGGAAGGGCAAGGACAAACTCCTTTTGAACTTGGCTGTCTTTGCGTTTCTCACACCGCTCTACCTCATTCCACAGCACAGAGCTGTTCTTAAATTTCTCATCAACGCCATTCGGCAAAAGGATTTCATGATGAACATTCCCGCCACGATCTTTAAAGGAGAAAAGCTCCCCCGTCCGGTCACACCGAATCGCCTCGCGTTGATTATAGGAAGCCTTCCGGCAGGCATTACCGCCGGTGCTTCTCGACACGTATTCACAACGCGCAAATTGAATGGCCATAGGCACCTCTAAGAAAGGGGATTATATCTCTAAATGGGAATGGTTGTATTATAGCAAACACCAGCGTTGGACTCAACGCATATTGCGTATGTCCCAAATCTGACGATTGGTCCATAACCGCTTTTCGCGGATTTATTTTTTGTGAGTGATCATTTTATTCTTATCGAGGTGATTACACCATCCATTATTTACAACGTCATATTCAAAAAGTTCGTTTGTGGGAAGTCCATTTTTGAGCTATACTTTTCTTCTCCCAGCTCTTCCCCTTGGTGGTGCCCATGACAAAAATCAACCTCATCGAAAAGCGTAAAAAGTACATCGCCCAAAGAATGAACAAGCTCAAAGAAATGGAAGCCTCCCTCAACGTTCAGGAGCGCAAAAGACGCACCCGAAGACTCATCGAGCTCGGCGGCCTCGTCTCAAAAGCGCATCTCGACACGTGGGATACCAATACCCTTCTCGGTGCTTTCCTTTATTTGAAGGAATCTGATCCTTCGCAAAGAGACGCCTGGACACACAAAGGTGGAGCAGTGTTTGCTGCGGAGAAAGTTGAAAAAATGTCTTCGCGAAGGTAAGAAACACCCATTATTGTAAAGTTCGAGTCTTAAGCAAAAAACCATGTAAAAGTCTCAATTAAAGAAAAACAAGATCTAGAATCTCAGCATAGTAAAGAGAGAGATCGCCGTGTGGCTGATCGCATCAAAGCGGTTTTGTTAAATGCAGAGGGTTGGACTCAAAAGCAAATCGCCCAAGCTTTGAGGATTCTCTATGGAACTGTTCAGGACCACCTCAACGACTACAAGAATAGCAAAAAACTTAACCCTGAAAATGGTGGATCTGAAAGCCATCTTACTCCTCATCAAACTTTGCAGCTGATCAGCCATCTCGAGGAGAACATCAATCTCAACCATCGCCTCTCGTACACGCATTAATCTCTTTGGGATCCATTAATTTAGAAACCATGGATGTTACCATTGCAGCCCATGAAACCATTGATGGCAAAGCCATGGAAAAACATTTTGCTGCTTTGCGTAAGAAATATCCAAAGGTTCCCAAAGTTCATCTGATTGTGAATAATGGTCCCTATAGAAACAAAACAGGCTGCTGAGAACTACGGGATTACCCTGCACTACCTTCCCACTTACTGTCCCAATTTGAACCCCATCGAGCGGTTATGGAAAGTGATGACTGAGTACGTACGCAATAATCGTGTCTTTAAGAGTGCAGCTGAATTTAGAAAAGTAATCAACGAGTTCTTTGCCAAATGGCCAAAAATTGCCAGCTCAATGGTTGACCGTATTAATAACTTTCAGATTCTTAATAAGGTGTCTTCAAGTTAAAGGGGTATATACGATTTATTTTCTTGCCGTAAAATTTGCTTGTCCCCAATCAACCTCAAACACAGAACTTATTTTGTTAATCGTGGGAAGGTGGGATGTGATAATTCCGAGCTCTCGATTTCTATCAAGGGAGGGTGGATAAAAATTTACAGATCCCACCCATGCTTTTGCAAGTTTGGTACCAACATCAACTAAAATGACCTTTGCGTGACCAACGACGTGGGTAATAAGCCCAACTTTTCCTCCCGCATCTCTAATCATTTCTTGGTTTGGAATATTGGCGTCTTTAGTTTTGCTATAGGGAAAGGGGGGCATTATTAAGCGAACATCGATTCCTTTGCGTGCGGCTTCAGCTAGAGCGCAAGCTATTTCTTCATCCTCTATATCTGGTTGATAAATCCAAAGGCTATTCTTGGCTGAATGAATGAGTTTTATAAAAGGTGCACGTCCTTGATCAGGGCTCCATACTAAAAGAGAATTTTTTAGATTAGTTTTTTCTCCATTAAAGTCTGCAGTAAAAACGTTTTTTAATTCCTTCAGCTGATTTTTGTCAGTTACGGTGACCCAAAACCCTCGTTGTGCCTTGCTTTCCTTGTTATCATCGAAAGAATTTTTTCCCATGTTTGGGGTGCCTATTAAAGCGTATAAATCATCAACGAGAATCATTTTATGATGAGCTTGATCATAAAACTTAGGGGATTGATGGACGTTAATGCCTAGTTCTTTAAGTAGCTTCATGGGTGTTTCATCGTTTGGCGTTTTCTCGCCGCTCTTGAAAACGTCTCTTGTCACCAGAAGCTCAACCTCAACACCTCGCTTTACTGCCTCACACAACTCAGCAATCAACCGCTTGTCTGTCAATCTATAAGCTGAGAGTTTAAGTGAATGTTTGGCCTCCTGAAATACAGCAATGAGAGGAGCCCGATTCATATCAGGTTCGACAATAACCCCATCTTTTGGCCAGTTAGGCGGGACAGCTAGTGTACTAACGCTGAATAATATAATAACAAGAAAGAATAATGCATTGATTTTTAAAATATACATGGTTTGTTTTCTAGCTAAGTAATTAAATTACATTACATCAATAAACTTAACCTTATCAAACAGCCTAAAATGGAGTCAATAGACGATATTGAGACTTTGGGTGCTACTGATGCTTCAGATTTTTTAGTTTCCCCTGAATTCTCGCAAGATGAGGCGAATCTGCCGGAAAATGAGCTCTTACAATGTCATAAGCTTGCTGGAGGGAGCTTTGAGTTTGATCTCTTAGGGTAGTCTGATCTTGAGTGTTTGAAATCAATAAAGCCTTTTTTAGATATAAATCGCTTAGATTCTCAAGAACTGTGTACTTCTCAGGATAGTTGTTTTTCTGAAGAATATCTAGAGATTTAAGAAACAGCTCTTCAGCTTTGTCTAACTTTCCTTCTAGAAAATGAATGCGTCCTAGGTCATTTAAAAGACGGGCAATTTCAATACTATTTTCTGAATAATGTTCTCTGTAAATTGCTAAGCTCTGTTCTAGTAAATTTTTTGATTTTTGATATTGACCGAGTGCTCCATAAGCATTTCCTAATATAGTTAAATTCCAACCTATCAACACATGATTATCAAAGAAATGTTTTTTATAAATAATCAGACTATGTTCTACCAAATCGATTGTTTTTTCATGTTTACCTAAATCCGCATAAATATATCCCAAATATGTTGAGGCCCAAGCAGTCCTGATATTTTCATCTGAAAAATGTTCTTTAAAGTAATTGAGTCCTCGTTCAGAAAATTCTCTAGCCTTTTCATAATTTCCCAACTTTCTATGGAACTCACCTAAGTTTATTAAGGCCCAAGCAAAGCTCGCGTTGTCTTCTGAAAAATAATTTTTATAGAGAACGAGGCTTTCTTCTAAATAATATTTTGCTTTTTCATAATCACCCATTTCACGGTAAGAATTACCAAGACATCCCAAAGCCCATGCCAGATCATGTTTATTTTTAGGAGGATGTTGTTTGTAAATATCAATGGCTTCTTCTAATAGATTTTTTGCTTTTTCATAATTACCTAAATCCAAATATAGTTTTGACATACATGTCAAAACCCAAGATATTTTATCATACTTTTTAGGATATTCCATTTTGTAAATTGAGAGACTTTGATCCAGAAGTTCTTTAGATTGTTCATAGTTTCCATTAAATCTAAGAATGCTTCCCAGATAAGTTAAAACCAAAGCAATTCTAAAATTATTTCCTTTCTTATCTTTATTTAACTCAGTTAAACTATTCTCTAAAAATTGTTTTGCCTTAACATGTTGTCCCAAATAATAATTCATGCGACCTAATATGCTATATATAAAGCCCTTAACATTCGTATCATTTAACAAATCATCGTGGCTTAAAAATCTTTCACAATGAGTCATCGATAAATTCATTTTTGATATGTTTTTTTCTTCTATTATATCCTCTAAATATTTTTCGTAATTTGCAGAAATATTATTTATTGTTTCTTTGTTATGTTTCAAATTAAATTTTTTAATGAGATGATCGAGACATATTTCCTGTGTGCTTCTATGAATGGAAAAGAAAGTTCCTAAATTGTTTAATGAAGATTCGTTCGTAATGAGTGAATATTTTTTCAAATTGTAGATAAAACTATCAACAACAAGTTTATCTTTCCGTGCTTTTAATAAATCTTTAGGAATGTTTTGAGAATCCAAAAGACTGATAAAAAGAAAGAGGTCAGCAAAATCCTTATGAGAATCAATCATATGTTTTAAAGAAGTTGCAATTATCTGATAACGTGAATTTGTGTAATCCGTTGCTTCCATCAGCATATTTTCTTGGGTTGCTGTAAAAATGGAGTCATTCCTGACTAGGTTTTTCAAGTACTCATCATAGGAAATTTGTGTCTCCTTTAGATAATAAGCCGCAACAGAAATATCGAGAGGGTATGGAGGAAGTTCTTTTAAAAAGCTCTCCCTTTCGTTTTTATGTTCATCGTTTAGTCTTTTTATCGTTTCATTATCTATTATTTTTGTAAAGAGATCACTCTTTTCAATTGAGGTAAGGTCTTGAATAGTCAAAGAGGCTTTCACCTGGTTATTCTTTTGGATATGCGCATCTCGTGTTGTAATAATCACCTTTCCGAATCCCCAAACTGCAGGGTCAGAGGGCCAATAATTCTTTATATCGGCGAATTTATCTACGTTATCAAAAATAAGAATCCAAGTAGATTGTTGTTTTAATTTCTCTTTAATTAAATTAAGTATTTTCTTTTCTCTATATTTTTCATCTTTAATTTCATGGATAATTTTTAGTTTATTGATTTCTTCATTTGACTTTGAAAGAGCGTTCGCAAAATCCTCAAGCGAGTTTTTACGACTATCAGACGATTCCGCATTAATTTCCCATATAATAGGAGCTTTTTGAGAACGGGCATATTGGCGTGCAAGCGTTGTTTTGCCAGCTCCACCTATCCCAACTAAAGCAACACTTTGTATCCCGGTTTGATTGCTTAGCTTTTTATCTATCTCTGCGAGAAGTTTTGGTCTTATCAGTAAGGTCTTCTCAGTTGGGATGATCAGATCCGATCTTGCTATTGTGGTAACTTGTGAGTTTTTAAGGCTATGATAAGAAATTATTCCTGTTCCAAATAATGTGATTATGATTGAGAAAAGGATAAAATATTTATAAAAAAATAGTCTGTTAGTAACAAGGTTTACAGCAGGTTTTAATGAGGGTATTTTTATATCATAATATGGTGATTGAGTTTGCGAATCTAAATTCGTTTTAATAATATCTGTAAAAGAGAGAAAATCCGAGAGAACCTTGCCAACTTCATGATCAGGTACTAGTTTTTTTAAAAACTCAAAAAACTTAGGATAATAATCTTTTTTTCCTTCAAATGTAATCGTATTTTCCTTTTCTTCGTGAAGTAATGAAGACGTATTCCAGGAAACGATGGGGGCATCCGAAAGATTGTTTGCGTCTCTCATCAACCTTATCTTGAGGCCTGCTAAACTTAAATCTTTCTTGAGTTGAATGAGCAGAGAAGATTTTTCATGTTCTTTTCCATAATGCAGTGTACAAGAAAAACCCTTTGGCGAGACCCATTTAGAAATGACTTGTAATTTTTTTTCGAAATCATGCTGAATCAATAAAGCAAAATAGTAAGCCTTCATATTCTGGTACTTATCCGATTTTTCAATGAAATCAATAATAAGCTCTCGAGAACCTCCCCGCTTTCCAGCGATTTTTTCTATGATTATACCGATATGAGCTTCAATGGTCTTCGTCGAAATTGATAATATTTCTGCAATTTTACTTGTTTTGCGACCATGCAAAATGCAGGCCATTATATCAATTTGACGGGGAGTAAATCTTATGTCGTGAATTTTCTGAATTTGATTAAGATAAATTTCTAATGGAAATTGATCTTCTGAATTATTCATATAGCACTCAAATTTCCTTAATCATACATTGCTAAAAACATGCCAAAACCAATTTTCTTTATTCTTTTATTGTCTCTAACCTACCAAGGGAAACACCCTTATAAGGGTGTTTCCCCAATAAACGCTTTCGTTCTTTTTGGTTACCGTGACCCCTATGAAAAATATTTCAATTTTCAATAACGCATAATATAGGAGACGAGAGATGAAAAAGACAAGTTTATTTATAGCTCTTATGGCAACAAGCATTTTGAGTGTGCAAGCTCTTGATTGGGATGGGAATGATGATACTAATGCGAGACCTCGTCAGCAGGTTCCTTTTGCCCCTCGTGCTCAACAAGCTGATGAACCCATCAGGGAAGAAGTTCGTGTTAGGAGTACAGACCCTGAAATTGCAGGAAGACATTTTTATAATGGAACTACCGTATTCCGTGCGATAACGAAACTCGTTCATTATGACGATGGAACGAGAAGAGAAGTTGCTAGACCAGATGGTGAACTCCAAGGACATCGTGGAAATGATATTGTTTATGCAGAGCCTTTTGAACCTTTTGACATTGTGGGAAACCCACCGAGAGAAACTTATCGTGGGGGTTATGATTTTATTGAAGATTTAAGAGGAAACCAAAGATATCCAGGAAGAACAAATGGAACGCTTATCTATAGTGATGGAGTCCACCACTATCTTCCCACTGTGACTCAAGAGCTTTGGCAGCAGGGAGAATCTCGTGTTGGTTTCTTTATCGCTTCTCTTCCAAAAGCAAATGAGAAGAAAAAAAGAGTTAATTTTATTCAAGACGTACGTATCTATAATAATTCTCAAGTAGGAAAATTTGCCCTAAGTCGAGGGTTATACAATCTCATTTCTGTTCAAGATGAAGATCGTAGAAAAGAAACATGGAGACGGTTAGGAGAAAATACTGAAGACATAGTGCTTATCTCTCCATCAGGTTGTTCCAGTATTGCCGGCATAGGGGCAACAGTTCCTCATGTCGTTTCACAAATCAATGCAGAGGAAAGAATTCTTAACTTGCAAAGGAATATGGTCAGATATGAAGAACACTTGCAAGGCATCCAGCAGTGTATTCAAGCTCACCCACAAGCTGAAGGGCTCGTTTTTCTAACTGGGCCATCAGGAAGTGGAAAAACGAGTTTCGCTCATATGTTGGCACAACGACAACTTAGGGGAGAAAGAGTTCATCTCAGAGGAATCCGTCTTGTTACTGATGATCCTCTGCCTGGATTCACTATAGGTCATGAAGGTCAAGCAGGGACAAGATTTCCAGCTGTATGGTATGATGAAGCCCACAATGACATCATTGTAGACTGTGCTGGTTTTGGAGACCCTGAAGGTGCTGATACAGATATATTAAACGCCTATGCAATGCATCGTTTATTAGAGAATCGGGGAAGCGATAATCATCTAAATATCAAAGTCGTATTGACGGTTAAAGAAGATGAAGTTATTGGACGAACGACACACTTTATTAAATTACTTAATGACATCACAGGTGTGTTCCAAAATGATGCACAATTACATGATTGCCTCTCTCTAGTTGTAACTCAGCAAAGAAGAGTTCTACCTGAAGAAGTTTCTCAGTTACTAAAAGATATTAGCAACAAAACTCCTCAACTTAATTATCGATCCAGATCTCTTCTAACTTTTCTTGCAAACAACCCTCGCAAAATTTTTTCAGTCCCTGAAGCTGAACGTGTAGGTCCCTTTAACGTGAATGTGCAAGGTATTTGTGAAGCTTCAACGTATGTAAATAATCCAATAGTTAAACTGGGCGTGGGAGGAAATGCACATGTGTTTGCACTCGCTTTTGGTCAGCAGTTGAATGATCATCTGAAAAAGTATTTAGAAACAGAAGGATCACGAAGAATAATCAACTACTGTCGCAATAAGATAGATACTCATCAAGCTTCAAGTCGAGAACTAAGAGAAACCTTTGCAAACTTAGCTAATACGCTTGCGGGATTAAGAAATGTCTCTCCTGGATCTCCCGATGATTTTGTGAGTTCCTTAAGAGGTATCATGGATGTTAATGATATTGAAACTACCATTGGTCATATCAATTTCCTAAAAAGAATAAGGGCAGATGTTACATGCCTTACGGTGGATTGGGGAACAGCTCTAGATACAACGATTAGTAAAATTAGGAAACTAGCTGAAAATCCAAATGTAGTGATAGATCCAGAAACTGGTAATATTCGTGTAGAAGGAATTTTCGTTGGATTGAGCGACTTAAAAGCTGCAGTTGAAAGTTATCCTCACCATCTGCCTCCTTTAAAGAATGCATGTATAAACTCTTTAAATACATTTTTTGGAGATGCGAGTATCACCTGTCATGGAAACAATGTCAGTGTGATTGCGCCTAAATGGAAGATCATAAACCCTGTTGTGATCGATCTTAGTGGAATTGCTGGAGCTAATGGCGCACATGGTTCTGCTGGTGCAAATGGTGGTATTCCTGGATCCAATGGTCAGGCTGGCGGAAACGGAGCACCTGGATGGGCCGGTACTAATGGTGGGAATTTCTTTGGAAAGTTCTCTTTCTTAGATTTTAATTCCCTTAACGGTTCTCAGCTCAGCATAAATGCTAATGGTGGCATAGGCGGCAGAGGAGGCGATGGCGGTCGCGGTGGCGATGGTGCTGTTGGTGGTCCCGGAGCGAATGGTGCCCAAGGAGCTGCAGGAGCATCAGGTATAAATGGAACTAATGGAGATATAAATAGGTCCACACCTGGTCCACGAATGCTTCATTACCAACATGGAAGACACCCCGGAAAACAAGATATATATGTGACCCTGAAAACATATAATGATACAGGAAGACCAGGGAACCAAGGAGGTAATGGCGCACCTGGTGGAAATGGTGGAAATGGTGGAAATGGTGGTTCTGGGGGGAGTGGTGGACTTGCCGGTGCTGGGGGCCTAGGAGGACAAGCGGGTATAATTTCCCTTAATGATCCCCATCCCCAAATCCTTACCACTTCTCAAAATGGTGCTGCGGGAAATCCTGGAAATCCTGGTGCTGGTGGAGTCGGTGCTGCGGGAGGCCAGGGAGGCCACGGGGGTACAGGCGGAAACGGAGGTACAGGTGGAACCCATGGAAGCAATGTCACAGGGCATATCTATGAATGGGAATATACATCTTGGCATGGAGATCGTCTACCCGACATTAAACCGCATTATGTACCTGCCGTTCCTGTAAGGGCAGCTTCTGGACAACGTGGAGCCATTGGCGCTGCGGGGGCTGTTGGAGCTCCTGGTGCCAATGGTAACCAGGGTGTTGGTTTGAATGCTGTAGGTCAGCAGCAACCCGCTGCTCAACAAGCTCTGAACCCTCAACCCATTATTGGAACTCATCTAGCCTACTCTGCCCAAGAGGCAGCTAAGCCAGATGTAAATCCTGTAATGAGGGTCTTTCCAAACCTACCGGATCCACAATAGAGGATCCGACTAGTCCCAGGAACGAGTGTTAGTCTTTATGCTCTTTGTCATTAACACGATTCCTGGGACTACCTTAAACAAATACTTCAAAAATAGGACACCACAATGAACCGCTCAGTAAAAACCATCTTTGGATCTAATATCCTAAACACACTCCGCAAAACCCTAGCATACGTTCTTATCTTTTCGCTTTTATGGCAGAACGTATTGTGGGCGAGTGGACCACTTGTCCTTATAGAGGAAGAGCTTCCCGCATCTCAGAGTCGGCTTTATGGGAGTCATCGTATAGGTATTGTTGAGCCTGGTTCTGTCAGGGAAGATGGGGTTCACAATGTGTTTGAGGATCTCCAGCTTTCAGATGAGGGAGGGCTTGTTTTCACGGGCCATACCGAAGGAAGCCCCATATATAACCGTGTCTACAATGACGAGTCTATCAATCTTGCAGGGACCATTGCTGCAAAGTCTCGTGCTCCCGTTGTGTTTGGAAATTGTGGTGGAATACAACTTGAAAATCCAGATTTTAGAAATATTCAGGATCTAACCCTCACCGCGGGTCATTTAGCCCTGACCAACAAGGGAATGGCTTATGATGTAGGTGAAGGTGATATCAGCATTAACCATACGGTTATTGCGGAAGACAGTGATCTTACAAACTTATCCTTAGCAGGGCGGGATATACAGATTATCCATTCCTTATTGAACCCAACTGATCAAATCAAAATTACATCAGGATCTCATATAGGCGTGTTGGGTCCTCAAGGGGGCATTTCAGTTTCCCCTGATGAGCAAGATGAAGATTCAGTCGACTCACCAATATCCATTTATACGGATGAGAGTTCTATCCTGCGTTCAAAGGGAATCATGTTCCAAAGTTTAGAGAATGGCTCCACAATTTATTCTCATGGAATGCTTGAGTCGACTGACGAAGACATCATCATTAGGGCTCGGGGAGATATCTATTTAAATCAACTCGTTGCCAATCGAAACCTCATTATCAAAACAACAGGAAATGTCTATTTTGGGGATAATGCATATGTAGGAGGTTCAGTTCATGTAAGCGCTCAAAAGATATATGTCGAACAAGAGTTGAGTTCGGTCGGTCGTCTCTATCTTAAGGCATCAAAGCATTTAAGCGTGAATGGTGCGCTCACTTCCCATGATGAGGTCAGCCTCAAGGGAGAAGAATCCATGGACTTAAAAGGATTTTTTGCTTCTAAAAGAGGAGTTAAGCTTGAAAGCGCTGACGCTCAAAATTCAGGAAAAATTGAAACGTCAGAAGCTTTAGAGACACTCGGCAAATTTCACAACTTAGCTGGTGGATCGGTAAAAGCAAAATCTCTATTAACTCCTCTATCCATCTTAAAGCATAACGAAGGAAATGTAGAGGTTGAAGACTCGATTTCCTTAGACGTTGAGTCCGAAACCCTGAAGGGAACAATTAACACTTATGGACGATTTGAATCTAATGGAAAAAATTTAACTGTTGAAGGAAGACTGACAGCTCAGGGTGGTTCTCGCTTGAATTTAGGGACCCTTACGAATAATGGGAGATTCACTGTTCTGGGGTCTGGCTTAGAAGGCACAATAAAAAAACTTGTGAACTTTGGAAAAATCGATTTTTCAGAAGTACACGCGACTATCGGTCAGACAATCAATGAAAAAACTGGTGTTCTTCGAACAAGAGGAGGCTTTGATCTTAAGGGAGATAGTTACCAGAACAATGGAAAAGTCTTCACATGTGGTGTGCATCGCGCGAGCTTAAAAGGTGCTTATAAGGATGAAGGTGTCTTTTATTCACCTATACTTTTTCTTCTTGATGCTAAGACAGTCGATTATGCAACAAGTCACAGGTCTTTTCTGAAAGATGTTCTGACTAATGCTTCAAGTGATTTAAATGTTGAAAAGGGTGCTCAATTTAATGTTCGAACCGTGGATCATCTTGGTATTCCCGATTCCTATCTCTTTCATCTCACCAGTAAAGGCTCATTAAACTACCATGGGTCCATGAAACAATCGTCAACAGAGCGTTTCCCTCTACTCGACTTCTTTCATACATTCAATGAATCAACGACAAGATCAAATGGAAAAGACCCAATATATTTTAGTGATTTTGCAAAAGAAGTTTATTCTATACCACTGGAATCTTGGATAAGTGTAAAAAAATCGCTCACTAAAGGCCTGATTTTGAAAGCCTCCCAAGACATCAATTGTGATGGCGCCCTTGTTCAGCCAGATAATAATTCAGTTAGCCTCACTGCTTTGAAGAAACTTAAAGTTGATAAGTCTAATATTATAGCAGGATATTTCAAGGGTGATAATATGTCTGCCAAGGGCGAGATCGTCACTTTAACTGACTCAAAACTCATAAGCTTATTTGGGGATGCTTCAATTATTGCAAGAGAATGGGCGAGCTTAACTAACACCCAACTCAAAGGACAAAAGTCAGCAAGCCTTCAAGCAGACTCCACTTTGATGGACAGGAGTACCATCAAAAGTGAGAGAGGCGGAGCAAGCGTTCAAGCAACGAAGAATTCAGCTTTTAAAAATTCTAAAGTTGAAGGGTCTGAATCTACTCATGTCCATAGTGGGGATGCAGCCTTTCAATCAACAACTCTCAACAGCCGAACAGGATCTACATCCGTAAAGACGACGGGACCCGTAGAATTTACCGAATCAAATATGCATGGCAAGAATACGACTGTTGAAAGTGGAGGAAACCTCAAGAGTAAAGACTCAAAATTTAAAGCAAAAAATGATGTTGGACTTCACGGTGAATCCCTTGATATGGACGAGAGTTCAGTCCGAGGCGGGAACAATGCAAGTGTTCAAGCACGAAACAAAGCCAAACTAAATCACACATTAGTTAAGGCGCCTTCTTCAGCCAGCGTTAGTGGCACTGAGGTTTCACTTCATTTAACTCAAGTTAAAAGTAAAAATGGTGCTGCATTTGTTAATGCAAAGAAATCTGCCGATATCACAGATTCTGGAGTTAAGGGTAAATCAGTAATCATTTATGCTGAAAAGAGGGCTAACGTTACCAATTCACAAGTTGAAGGAGATCAAAAGGCAGGGGTTTACTCTCAAACTGTCGATATGAACGATAGCAAAGTTACAAGTGCAAACGGAACCGCAACAGTTCAAGGGGATAAGAAAACAACTCTTTCTGCTACTTCTGTCAAGGGTAAAACAGAAACAACAATTAGAGGCAGGGAAGTAAAGCTGGCTTCAAGTCATGTGGAAAGTCAAGATTTACTTGCCCATATTTATGGAGATAAATCTGTAGATATCGACCAATCAGAGATCAAAGGCAAAAGCACGCTGGTTGAATCAAACGGAAAGCTAGTTCTTTCTCTCAGTCGGTTAGTTGGGGAATATAACCGAGTTACTGGCAAAACGATTGATGCCAAGAAGTTCAACCTTGAAGGAAGAATAGATTTTATAGGTCAGGACTCACTAAAAGTTGAAGATTCAAAAGCTGATAACTTAGTAACAGCGACCGCAAAGGATATTGCGTTTTCAGGTTCCAACACAGTTGGATCATTGAATGTAGAAGGAAAACATATCTCAAATGTGGGAGATATTGAAGCTAAAGATCACTCGCGCCTGAAAGGAGATGTCATTGATCAACTTGGATCAACAAAGGCTGGAAAGACTTCTCTTATTGAAGCTACACAAAAATATAATGATACAACAACCTCACGAAATGAAGCTGGCGAAAAGCTAGTTCTCCTAGCTGAAGAAACAAAAGGTTTCAAGGGTCAACAAAAGGCCGATATGGTTATTATCAAGCTTAAGGATATGAATCTTCTGGATCTTCTCAATCAAACACATGCAAGGGTTACAGAAGCTCATCTCAAGGATACAGAAGTTAAATTAGATTCAGATACTGTCATAGATAGAACACTCCACCTTTGGGCCAAACGTCTTGAAAATAAGAAAAACCTTACGGTTAATGGTGACTTCACAGCTCATATTCAAACACAAATCTTAAATACTGGGAAAATGCTCATTCATGGAAAGAGTGCTTTTGAATCCGATGAATTCGACAATCTTTCGGGAAGTGTTGATGCTGATGACATCTTTGTGAAAGCTAGGAGGTTCCTGTCTGAGCGGCTTGTTGAAAGAGAATATACTGCAACGGGCTATCGAGATAATCTGAAGGCACCTGCGATCTTGCGAGCTCGAAAAGGTGATGTGAGTGTTCATACAACGGAATCGCTTAAGGGTATTGGAGCACATTTTGAAGCTAAGAAAAGCGTCCACTTAAGATCTGAAGGCGTATTACATCTTAGTGCTCAGGAAACGTCTGAAGATATAACAACAAAGTCAAAGAAATCCTCTTTACATTCTCACACTGAAACGAACCATAAGTCTACGATAGTTGCTCAACAAGGGAACGCAACAACTCATTCTGGCAAGGATACTCTTTTGCATGGAGTAGATATAACCGCGGGAGGGGGCCTCAGAGTTAAATCTGAGAGAGCCCTTCGGATTATAAATGTCCATGATACCCATGAAACAGAAAGTAAAAAGAAATCAAAAGGAGGGGTGTTTAAGAGAAAAAAAACAGAGACTAAACAAGAAGCAACCGAAACTGTCGTTCGTAACTTCTTTAAGGCAGGCAAAGAAATCTTTCTTGAATCAGAAGAGGATGCTGTTGTTCAAGCCCCTGACATTGAAAGTGGAGGAAAAACAACCATTCGGTCCAATCAAGGCAAAGTCTACATGGCCTCTGATAAAACCACCCATATGTTTCATCTCCAAAAAAGTGGAAAGAATGCGTTCTGGCAGTCTCAACAAGATAAGGGAAGGGTCGATGAACAGGTCTTAATGGCAAATATCCGAGCTAAAGGAGGGGTAAGCATCTCTGGAGCAAAGGGTGTCAGTGTCGAATTTAACAAGTCATTAGACCTACTCGAAAATGATCCAAATACGGCTTGGGTTAAAAATCTTCGCCATTATCCTCATATTGGCTGGGTCAAAGTTGAGGAAGAACACAAAAAATGGAACAAGAAAGGTCAGGGGCTGACACCTGCTGCAATGGCTTTAATTGCCATCGCTACATCTCTCGTCACGGGAGGAACAGGAGGAGCTCTTCTTGATCTTGCTACTAACTCAATTGAATGTGTTATGGCTTCTGCAGGATTTTCCACACTTGTATCTCAATCCATAATTTCAGTGGCTAATAATAAAGGCAATGTCGGTAAGGTTCTCAAAGATTTAACATCAAAAGAGCAGTTACAAGGTTTTGCCATATCGGTAGTTTCTGCAGGATTAACCCATGGATTATGCACTCAACTCGGCATCTCTCAAACAGCGACAGGACTTTCAGATCGTCTAGCCAGAAGTACGCTTCAGACAGGGGTGTCATCCGGATTTAGTGCAGTTCAAGGAGAAGATCTGGGAGAGGCACTCTTACAAGGTGCAATCAACATAGCTGCTAGCACAGCTGCAGCTTATGCAGCAAATCAACTTGCTGCGGAATATAAGAAAGGAGACATGCATACTATCCTCCACAAAACACTTCATGCAGTTCTTGGAGCTGGACTAGGTGCAGCGTCAAACATTAAGGATCCTGTTAAAGGAGCGTTTGGTGGAGCGACCGCTGCTCTTGCTGAGATTATTGCAGAGCAATTACCCGATACCCTCTCTCAAGATATAAGAGCAAACATTGCAATCCTAAGTGCGGCAAGTGTTGCTCTACTTACAAAACAAGACGTGAATGCTGCAGGGCTCGCTGCAACAAATGCGATTGAGAATAATTGTTTGCAGCCGTACCCATCATGGGAAGCCGAACTAAGCAAACTTGAAAACACTAATGCTGGAATGGAATGGTTGACAACTGATATTCCATATTTGGAAGAGAATAAGAAACAATTAGTTACTGCATATGATAGTGAGCTTCAAAGTATCGAGAACGCGCTAAAATCTTTAAGCATTCCTGCTGGAAACAAAAGATACTTAAGGGAGCTTCATTCGGAAATAAGTGAGCAAAAGTATGCACTCTCAACCTTGTCTACATGTCCTGGGGGCATTGCCTTGGATTTTTCGGATTATCTGACAATAGTGGGTCAAGGAAGGCGAGTTGTAATATCATTTGTAAAGAAAGGTACACAAACTGTCCTCAAATTCTTCCCGAGAAAAATCGTTGCAAGTGAAGGTAAAAGCGCTCTTGAAGCTCTTGATTTGGCAACAGGCAATACATCTAGAAACATCGCAGAAAGAGCAGCTCACGCCACAGCGCCAGCTCCAAAGCAAACGCCTCAACCTCTAACGCAGGGAAAGACACAAGCTCCAACGCCAAAACCACAAGCTCGGACTTTGGCGCAGCAGAAAGGGAAGACTTCTGCTCCAAAATCTGCGATCAGTAGAAATCAGGTCTCCGAGAAAGGACCGGTTAGGATTTCTACAACAAAACAGAAAGCCCTTCTTCCAAATGAAGGAAAAGTAGGAAGCTATAGCGAACTTAAAAAATTAGAGAAACCAGGAGATAATTTGACGCCACATCATATGCCTCAGGATAGCTATATGAAATTAAAAGGCGTGGAAAAGAAGGAAGGAGTATCGATGATGGTAGAACAACCAAATCCTGGGGTAGGAGGTCGTCATCGAAAAACTCGTACATATGGCAAAAGACCTAATGTCAATGAATCTTCTAGACAGGCTTTAGGACGAGACATAAAAGACATGAAGACAATATATCAAGAAGATGGGCTATACACACCTGATATAAGAGACTCTTTGCAAAAGGTCATAAAAGAGAATAAAAGAAGATTCCCACATTTATTTGAAAAAAAGCAATAAGGGAATGAGGGTAGATATGGAAAAAAATGTAGCAGATCAAATAAAGAAATATGCACGATTCAAAAGAAGTGAGGATATTACTAAATTTGAAAAGATAATATCTGAAATTCTTAAACTAAATGATAGTAAATATATTCCTATTCTCATGAATGCTTTTGATGATGAGACGGAATTTGAAGAAGTTATGTATTCTCTTGTGCATGCAGTGGAAAGCTATCCCAAACAAGCCTATATTTCCTCATTAATAAAAGAAATACCGCATGGTTTACAAAGTTATCCTTACTGGCTAGAAAAACTTGTAAATCGCATATTTAACGATGAAGCTTACTTAAGTGATTTTAGAAAGAATATGCACCTTCTCTCTAAAGAAGACATAATCCAACTCTTAGACCTTGTTGCAGAAGAATCAGAACACCACGAAAAACTCTGTACTGAATTGAAAAAAGAGATTCTTGAAAGATCGGAATAGAAGCCTTGCTTCCGACAGAACTGTTAATTTGTGTGTAGTTATTGGTGAGGGTCTTAATGTAAATCAAGTTCATAAATTTAAAGGAGAAAAAATATGAAGAAACCAACTTTATACTTAAGCTTAATGATAATAATAACGGCGGTTTCACCAGTCTTTGCTATGCTTAATGGAGAAGAAGATGAAAACCTACCGCCTCAAAGAAGTATTGCACAACAGATACCTCTTGCAGATGAGAAAAATAGCGATGAAATCTCTGGTGTTTTCACTGTAACTGGTACAAGTTCAATTTCCACCCAAAGAGGGTTTAAAAATAAAGGACAAGTTAGAGCTGATAGTTTAATTATCAATTGCAATGGCGACTTTTGTAATGAAGTAACTATTCAGACTTCTCATTTATCCATTCAGGCTGACAATATCATAAACAGAGGTGTGATAACTGACGGAAGTCCTATGAACTGATGGACAGCTTAATAAATCAAGGAACAATTCACTGGAAAAGCAAATCTTCCCTTCAATGGATATGAAGATATCTTCACCCGTAATCTTGTACAAGATCTCGATTCTGCTTGGGAGCGATGGGTTTGTCCTCTTGTGGTTGACTTGCCTTCACAAGGCTTAGTTATTCGAAATTTAAAAGAAATTTCTAAAGTAGTCCTGGGACACTCATGGGACAGTTGGGGACAAAAAATGATAACAACTCAGCAATGTAAATAATCATCAAAACACCTAAAACCCTTGAATTCATTGTTGTAATTTATTCTCATGTGTTGTAGATTTTTCCTAGATGGCGTCTTGAAAACCGGCAGACGTGCAAGCGTCTCGTGGGTTCGAATCCCACCCCATCCGCCATCCTTCGCTGGGTCTCTTCTATCCCACAATAGAAGCATCAAAAAGCAGACAATGTGTTACAAGCCAGCATATACCTGGCTCTGTGACAAAAACACATCTTTTTTCTTATTAATTTGAATGACTTAACAAGTAGCGCTTGCCAAGCGGCCTCTCAATATTTTAGATGGAGGCTGAACTTAACCGAGGGATTTTTTCCCTCTTTTGTTTTTTTGGAGTGAAAACGTGACCGTTGGAACATTAGCATATGATTCTACAACCTCTTCTTATGAGGGAGGTTATATTAAACGGGTCATCCTTTCTTGTATGATTGGAAATGCCCTTGAATGGTATGATTTTGCCCTTTATGGGTATTTTGCAACAACCATAAGCACTCTTTTCTTTCCCAAATTTAGTACCTTTGCCTCCCTCATGGCCACCTTTGGCATCTTTGCAGCAGGGTTTATCATGCGCCCTCTAGGAGGGGTTATTTTTGGTCACATCGGGGATAAAATTGGGCGGAAAAATGCCCTTCTTTGGTCTATTTACTTAATGGCTATTCCGACAACTTTAATTGGTCTTCTTCCTACCTATGAACAAATTGGCTGGCTTGCGCCTTTCCTTTTAACCCTGATTCGCCTGGCTCAAGGACTTTCTATGGGAGGGGAGTTTACAGGCTCCATGATATTTGTGGTAGAGCATGCCCATCAACGTGACCGGGGGATTTATGGCAGTTGGGTTGTTTTCAGCCTTCTTGTGGGGATTTTAGTAGGATCTGCTATTGCCACATCTACTTGTTATTTCCTTTCAGAGGATCAAGTTCTTGCATGGGGGTGGCGTCTTCCTTTCCTTCTTAGTGCAGGAGGGGGATTTATTGGGTCCATTATGCGCCGTACAGTCCATGAACCTGTGCAATTTACACAAGCAAAAGAGCGCCATAAGGAACATTCAACACCAATTGTTGAGTTGTTCCACAATCATTTTAAAACTATTTTGTATGTGGTGATGATAGAACTCCCCCTTTCCATTGGATTTTATCTCATTGTGACCTTTAACAATAACTTTCTAACGGCTCTTTTAAAGTTTGACATGGTCACAAGCCTCATGATCACAACCCTTGGAATGTTTGCTATGGGTATGATGATTCCGATTTCAGGGTGGGCTTCGGATAAAATTGGAAGAAAGCCTGTGATGATTGCAGGAGCCATGGGGTTTGTTCTTTTTGCTTATCCTCTGTTCCAAAGTTTGGAAGGAGGATTTACATCAGCCCTCCTGGCTCAAGCGTCCCTTTCCTTTATTATGGGGATCTTCTTTGCCCCGATTCCAGCCATGCTCGTTGAATTATTCCCATTAGAAGTACGGTATTCAGGTCTTTCCATTGCCCATAGCTTGAGTATGGCTGTATTTGGAGGAAGTGCTCCTTTAATTGCGACGTACTTGATCCACCAAACCGGTAACAATGCCGCTCCCGCCATTTATTTGGGAGGGGCGTGTTTTATTTCGGCTATCGCTTTACTGTTTTTGAAGGATCGTTTTAAATCTGACTTGAGTTAAAGGCAAAGTCAGCACATTCTTCCCCACATTGGGGATGGCCTTCCTTATCCATAAAAGGCTTGCAGCTGGCATTTTTGGGGCCACAGGTGCCTGTTTCACAAGACCCCTCCCCTGCATCACAGTAATAACAACCATCGAGCATACAGAGCTCATAGAGTTTCATCCACCGAGATTGCTGGTTAGGGTTCAAGCCACTAGGAAAGGCATGGCCTTGTTGATCAAACTTAACGCGCGTCATGCCATATTTCTGGTCAAGATTATGGCGCTCTGTCACACCTACAGTCCACTGCGCATGAAAGCGTAAGGGAATATCATCTGCATAAAGACAAGTCTGCGAAAAGGATAATAGAAATAACCCTTTTAAAAGTGTTTGTTTCATCTTCCTCTCCTGCAGTGAAGACTTCTTAAAGGGTGCCATAATTTGAAGGAGAAAAAAAGAGTAAAGTTCTCCTCTCCTTATATAATAAACCCTATAGCGCTTCACAGAAAGATGCCCTATAACAATAGGGACAGACCTTAATAAATGAAGGAGCGATGATGGCCGGCAGCGTGAATAAAGTTATACTCGTCGGAAACTTAGGCAGAGATCCTGAAGTCCGCATGACCCAAGATGGGATTAAGATTGTGAACCTTTCCTTGGCGACCTCTGAGCAGTGGCGCGATCGAGATACCCAAGAGCGTAAAGAGCGAACCGAATGGCACCGCGTTGTTATCTTTAATGAAAAGTTGGCGGATGTGGCTGATAAGTACCTTCGGAAAGGGTCTAAAATTTATATTGAGGGCCAACTTCAAACCCGCAAATGGACTGATCAAAATGGACAAGAACGCTATACAACCGAAGTGGTTGTCCCAAGGTTCCGCGGGGAACTTACGATGTTAGATGCCAAAGGCCAAGGTACAAGCGCGAGTGATGGAGAGTCTTTTGATGTCCCTCATAATAGTGCGCGGGAGGCTATGCCAGCCCTTGGCGAAATAGATGACGAGATCCCATTTTAACGTTATATTGCCTTTTCTTTCAGGTTAAAAGGAGCCTTCGGTGAGCGAGACCCAAGCCATTTCAGTTGTAAATATTGAAGATGAGATGAAGCAATCTTATCTTGCCTATGCGATGAGCGTGATTGTGAGTCGCGCTCTTCCAGATGTGCGAGATGGATTAAAGCCAGTTCACAGGCGTATTTTGTATGCAATGAATGAATCGGGCTATGATTCCAACAAGCCTCACCGGAAATCGGCTCATATTGTGGGCGGTGTTATTGCGAAGTACCATCCCCACAGTACGGACGCGGTTTATGATTCCTTGGTCCGTATGGTCCAGCCCTTTTCCTTGCGCCTTCCTCTTATTGATGGGCAAGGGAACTTTGGATCCATGGATGGGGATCCGGCAGCGGCCATGCGGTACACAGAGGCCCGCCTTTCAAAAGCTGCCCATTCCATGTTGGCTGATATTGATAAAGATACGGTTGACTTTGTTCCTAACTATGACGAATCCACTCAAGAACCCACCGTTCTTCCAACCCGTATTCCAAATCTTTTGGTCAATGGAGCTGGAGGGATTGCGGTTGGGATGGCAACCAATATCCCGTCCCACAATTTAGGCGAGATTATTGATGCCTGTTGTGCGCTGATTGAAAATCCGGATCTCACCCTTGAAGAATTGATGACCATTGTTCCCGGCCCTGATTTCCCGACAGGGGCCCTCATTATGGGCCGGCGCGGGATCTATAGTGCCTTTAAAACAGGTCGGGGATCCCTTGTGATTCGCAGTCGAACTCACATTGAAACCATTCGAAAAGATCGTGAAGCCATTATCGTCACCGAAGTTCCTTATCAAGTGAATAAGGCCAAGATGATTGAGCGGATGGCTGAACTTGTGAATAACAAGGAACTTGAAGGCATTGGAGACCTGAGGGATGAGTCAAACCGCGAAGGGGTTCGCGTTGTTATTGAACTCAAGAAAGATGCCATTCCTGAAGTTGTTTTGAACCGTCTTTATGCGATGACGCCGCTTCAAACCACCTTTGGGGTGAATATGCTTGCCTTAAATGGTGGCCGCCCGCAACAGATGGGCATAAAAGAAGTTCTTGAATGCTTTATCATCTTCCGAGAAGAAGTCATTACCCGCAGGTCTCGCTTTGAACTGCAGAAGGCCCGTGAGCGAGCTCATACATTGGTGGGTCTAGCTTTGGCTGTGGCAAATCTTGATGAAATGATAGCTCTCATTCGAAAAGCCCCTGATCCTCAAACCGCGAAAGAAGAAATCCTAAGCCGGTCTTGGAAAGTGGCTGACGTTGAGCCCTTGATTCGCTTGATTGATGAACCTGGGTTCCCCATTAGGGACGGTACTTATCGGATGTCTGAAGTCCAGGCCAAGGCCATCTTGGATTTGAGACTCCATCGCCTCACTGGACTTGAGCGGGAAAAGATTGCAGGTGAACTTCACGAAATTGTGGAAGAAATTAAAGAACTTCTCCATATCCTGGGTTCGCGCACACGGCGTCTTGAGATTATGCGCACAGAACTTATAGAGGTTAAAGAAAACTTTGCGACACCTCGTCTCACAACCATTGAAGAGATGGAAACCACAGCGGACGAGGAAGACCTCATTCAACGGGAAGATATGGTTGTAACCGTCAGTATGGGCGGATATATCAAGCGTGTTCCGATCAATACTTACCGGGCTCAGAAGCGGGGAGGAAAAGGCCGTGCTGGCATGGCAACCCGTGAAGAAGATGCTGTTTCTGAAGTGTTTGTTGCCAATACCCACGCCCAAATGCTGTTCTTTACAACGAAGGGTCGAGTATTTGGAATGAAGGTTTATAAGCTTCCTCTCGGAACGCCTCAGGCCCGTGGGAAGGCCATTGTGAACTTGCTTCCTCTTGAGACGGGTGAAACCCTTTCTACCATTATGCCAATGCCAGAGGATGAAGCGCAGTGGGCGAATATGCATATTTTCTTTGCAACTTCTTTAGGTCATGTCCGACGTAATTCCTTGTCTGATTTCACCAATATCAGGGCCAATGGGAAAATTGCCATGAAACTGGATGAAGGGGAGAGACTGATTGCTGTTAGTTCTTGTGATGAAACCTGCGATGTTCTCCTCACCTCAAGGTCAGGGCGCTGCATCCGCTTTGGGGTGACGGACGTTCGGGAATTTGCAAGCCGCACCTCAACAGGTGTCCGCGGCATTCGCCTGGGGAAAGGGGATGAAGTTGTGTCCATGAGTATCCTCCGTCAAGTTGAGTTTACGGTTGAAGATCGGGATGCTTACCTCCGTCAAGCAACCCGGATGCGCCGTCAAGAAGGGGAAGAAGAACCTAATGGGGATTTTGTTCCTCTCCCTCAAGACCGCTTTGAAGCCTTGGCGGCTCAAGAAGAGTTCATCCTGACGGTGAGTGAGAAAGGGTTTGGGAAACGTTCTTCTGCTTATGAATACCGCATTACAAACCGCGGTGGCCAAGGTATTACGACGATGGATGTCACATCTAAAACAGGAAAAGTTGTTGATTCCTTCCCGGTTCTGGATGACGATGATGTGATGCTTGTCACGAATACAGGGAAACTCATCCGATGCCCTGTGCATGATATCCGAATTGCAGGACGCCGGACTCAAGGCGTAACCTTATTCCGCGTCGCACCTGAAGAATCGGTTGTTTCAGTGGCGCGCATTGCTGAAGATGGCGAGGGAGAAGAAGGTCTTGAGAGCGCCTAAATCCCTTCACATTGGCGTCTACCCAGGAACCTTTGATCCCATTACATTTGGGCATCTCGATATCATCCAACGGGCAACCCGTCTTGTCGATCGCCTGATCATTGGTGTTGCCACAAATGTTTCCAAAGATCCTTTCTTTTCCATAGAGGAAAGGGTTGCCATGATTGAAGCTGAAATTAAAAGCCTTCCCTTACCTGTTGATGTTGAGGTTCATGTCAAAACCTTTAACAATCTTCTTGTGAATTTTGCCAAAGAAGAGGGCGCTCAACTCTTAATCCGGGGACTCCGAGCAGTCTCTGATTTTGAATATGAATTTCAAATGGCAGGAACAAACCGTAAGCTCAGCCCTGAGTTGGAGACAGTCTTTTTAGTTGCTTCCGAAAGTTATCAACTGATTGCCTCTAACCTCGTCAAAGAAATTGCGCGCCTTAAAGGCGATACCAGCCCTTTTGTTTCTCCAAAGGTTGCCCAAAAGTTAAAAGAGCGGTTTTTAAATCAATCTTAAGGTATTGTTTGTATAATCCATTCATCTCATCCTAGGAAGGGAGTAAGGTTTATGACACTCGAAATCCATCATGATAAAGACCACACCCAATTTGTGGCGATGGTTGACGGGAAAAAAGCAATGCTCCAGTACATCCCTTTACCGGACGGAAAGACTCTCAATTATTATCATACATTTGTCCCTCCTGAACTCCGGGAGAGGCATATTGGAAAAGACTTGGTTAAATATGCTTTAGACTATGCGAGGGAAAATCATTTTAAAGTTATTCCTCAGTGCCCTTTTGTCAGGGCTTATATTGAGAACCATCCAGAGTATAATGACATCATAAAATCTTGATTTGGTCTTAAAAACGACAACATCCTGAAAAAATTAACCAAAGTTTAAGTTTTTTGTAAGTAATGTTAGAATGATATAGGAAGAAAAAATTGCAGCTCCTATTAAAATGAGACCCATAAGAAAGGAATTAATCCATGAAAACAATTTTTCAAACCCTCGGTTTAACCGCAATATCTGTTGTATTCCTCGCGGCAAATCCAGCCCATTGCCAAAAAGAAAATGAAAAAAATCTTACTCCCTGCCAAAAATGTGCAGTGAAACTAGCAAAAGCAAATGAGGGATGTATTGGAGAATCGTCTGATCCAGAGACATTTGCGCACTGTATCAGTAAGGCAGTAAAAGACTATGAAAAATGCGCAACGAAAAATAAATGCATAATAGCCTTGGAGAATTAACTGAACCAAAGAACGCAAGATCTTAACTGTTGTTTTTAAATAATATCAACCAACACTGAGTTTAAGGAGCGAAAGAAAAGTTAGTCTCCTTAAGCTCAGCGTGAGCTCAAGTAAAGAGTTACATCATTTATTTCAAGATATGCTTCCTGAGAGATAGGTTACCCTTGTGTTTGGTGGGCGCTGCAGGATTCGAACCTGCGACCCTCTGATTAAAAGTCAGATGCTCTACCGACTGAGCTAAGCGCCCCAAATTGCGTGCAACCTTATAAGGAACTTGAAAAGAAATCAACCCTCAACGTGCAATCTTACGCCGAGATTCAGAAAAAACAATCATCAATCCAGACGCAATAATAATTCCGCAGCCTAACATGAGAGATTCAGTTGGCCAAGTTCCATAAAGAACAATATCTAAGATCACGCTCCAAATGAGAGCGGAATAAACCATTGGCGCCAAAACTCCAGCAGGGGCATGGGTATAAGCATAGGTCACACAGAGTTGACCCACTCCTCCTCCAAGCCCAAGACAGATCAAGGCAACCCATCCTTCAAAATCAGGAGTCACCCACACAAAAGGAAGGACGACTAAAATGACAAGAGCGGGTAATAATGATCCAAGAAAGGTGAGCAGAAAACTATTGTGGCTTGTTGAAAGAAGACGACCATAAAGATTATAGGCTGCTTCCATAAAAGCCCCACCCACAATAAATAAAGCCCCCCAATGAAAAACATCTCCTGTTGGTTTAGCAATAATGATGACCCCAAGTAACCCAATAATGACAGCTATAGCTTGGATAACGCCTACTTTCTCTTGTAAGATAGGATAGGATAAGAGTACTAAAAACAAGGTCGATGAAAAATAAAGGGCCATAGAATTGGATAAAGGTAATTTCCCAATTCCGATAAATAAAATCAATAACCCTATAGCAAGTAGAAATCCTCTTTTAATATGAATTTTCCAATCGGGTAATGTTGGAAATGACCACAATCCACGAGTCGTGAGCACAATTCCAGCAGGGACTATAGCAAAAAAACAGCGAAAAAAGACCAGTTGTACCGGTCCATAGTGGGCGGTTGTTCCTTTAACAATAGCATTCAGTAAAGAAAAAATGAGCATTCCCAAAATTAAAAAGAAAATGCCTCGTTTTACTGACTGATGGGAAAGTTCTGTCATCAAGCCGAATCTATTTCTTAATCAAGTAACTTATTGAAGGGTTTCTTGATTTGGCTTTTCTTTCTGAGCTTGCTCCTGAGCCACTTGCCGCTGATAAAGAGCAGCAAAATCAACTGGTGTTAAGAGAAGAGCTGGATAGCCACCTTCTTGTGTTGTTGTGGCCACAATATTCCTTGCAAATGGGAACAAAATACGAGGACATTCTATCATAAGAATTGGGCGAAGGTAGTCTTCAGGAACTTCCGCTCCAATTGTAAAGACACCTGCATATTCCAGATCCATGAGGAAGACCTGAGCTTCTTTAACCTTCGCATCTACTTGAATCCGTAAGGCAACCTCATAGCTTCTTTCAGATAAATTATTAGCTTGAGCCTCAATATGAATGGAGATGGATGGTCTTTCTTCAGCCCCAAGAATATTTTTTAAAGGAGCTGGATTTTCAAAGGATAAATCCTTAACATATTGCGCATTAACTGTAAGAGGAGCATGAGTTTCTTGAGTTGATGCTGCCTTTTGCGGATTTTGTTTAGATTTATTTTTTTTCTGTGCCATTTTGTTCCTTTCAAGTAACTATCTTTTTTATACACCATAAGCCATTAATAAAGCGTAAACAAGAAGCAAGAAAGATTTTGTTATGTTTTGTGATGAGATCAGTTCTGGAAGAATCACGAAACCTATGTTAAGACCATTTTTGATAAGGTAAAAAAGATGAATCAGTTACAAATTGTTATTTTGGCTGCTGGTCAAGGAACACGAATGAAATCGGAGCTTCCAAAGATTCTCCACTCTTTGGGAGGTCGTCCTGCCCTCTATTATGTACTTGATTTGGCACATCAATTAAAACCACAAGAAGTTGTTCTCGTTGTGAGTCCGTCTTTAAAGGATATTCACACACCCTTTGCTCATAAAACAGTTGTTCAGCACCCGGCTCAAGGCACTGGAGATGCAGTTAAATGGGCTCTGCCCCATTTAAAGGAAGATGGCCATGTCCTGATTCTTTATGGGGATACACCCCTCATTCAAAAGGAAACCATTGAGCGGATGATTCAGTTGTCCCAGCGCCAACCTGAGGTAGCTATCATTTTGCTTGGGATGTCACCCGATAACAAACAAGGCTATGCCCGTTTAATCCTAAATGACAAAGGTGAGTTGGATGATGTTATTGAATATAAAGACTTATCACCTACCCAGCATGAAATCTCCCTCTGTAATTCAGGAGTTATGTTAATCCGAGGAGATCTTTTAAATTCCCTTTTATCTTCCTTAACTCCAGATAATGCAGCCAAGGAATACTATTTGCCAGAAATTGTCAGAATTGCCCGCAAAAAAGGGGATTCTTGCAAGGTCGTTGAAGGGGAAGCCACTGAATTTATGGGCATAAACACAAGGCAGGACCTGGCCCAAGCAGAAGCCTTCCTTCAAGACAAATGGCGCCATCAGGCTATGACAGGTGGAGTGACTCTTGTCGATCCTAAGACAACTTATTTTAGTTATGACACAAAAGTTGCATCTGATGTTTGCCTTCACCCCTGTGTTGTATTAGGGCCTGGAGTTGTTATTGAAAAAGGGGCGGAGATTTTTTCCTTTTGTAAACTTAGCGAAACCCACGTCGGACCCCATGTTCATGTAGGACCTTTTGCCCATTTGAGGGGAGGAGTTGTTCTTGAAGAGCACGTCGAAATTGGTAACTTTGTTGAAGTCAAGCAAGCAACTTTTAACGCAAAGGCCAAAGCCAAGCATTTAAGCTATATTGGTGATACTGAAGTCGGTCCCAAGGCTAACATTGGAGCTGGAACAATTACCTGTAATTATGATGGGGTCAACAAATCCAAGACTTACATTGGTGAAGGTGTATTTATTGGATCTAATAGTTCTTTAATTGCTCCCCTTTCGATTGGTGACTATGCCATTGTTGGTGCTGGAAGCGTCATCACCCAAGATGTTGAGAGCAGATCCTTAGCCATAGCTCGCTCAGAGCAAATAATCCGTGAAAACGGAGCTGATAAGCTTAGAGAAAAACGTCAAAAAAGAAAGGATTCCTAGGGTATGTGTGGGATTATAGGAATTGTTGGGAATCGCCCCGTTAGTCATCGGCTCCTTGCTGCTCTTGAAAAACTTGAATACCGGGGTTATGACTCCGCTGGGATTGCCATTATTCACAAGGGAGAGATTCAAAGACTCCGTGCTGAAGGAAAACTTATCAAGCTCAAAGAGAAGTTCCTAGCCTCCCCCCTAGAAGGCCATAATGGCATTGGTCACACAAGATGGGCAACCCATGGAAAACCATCAGAAACGAATGCTCATCCTCACATCAATTCCAAGGTGGCTTTGGTCCATAATGGGATCATTGAAAATTATGCGGACTTACAGAAAGAATTAAAAGAAAAGGGGTATACATTTGAAAGCGAAACTGACACAGAAGTTGTTGCTCACCTCATCTCTTTTTATCTTGATCAAGGCTTGACGCCTCAAGAATCCGTTGGAAAAACATTAAAACGTCTGAAAGGGGCCTTTGCCCTTGCTATTTTATTTACTGGATATGAGAATCTCCTTATTGCTGCCCGGCAGGGAGGAAGCCCACTGGCTATTGGGTATGGCGAGGGGGAGATGTATGTTGGTTCTGATGCCATTGCTCTTGTCTCTCTTACCCAGAAGGTTTCTTACCTTGAAGATGGAGATTGGGCCGTTTTATCCCCCGATCGTATTACTATCTTTGACAAAAATGATACTCAAGTCGAAAGACCTATCCAACAAAGTCATGTTTCTGAACAATCTGTTGGCAAAGGAACATATTCCCACTTCATGTTGAAGGAAATCTATGAACAACCTCAAGTTATTCAGGCGACTCTCAATGAATTTCTCAAAAAAGGATTGGGTGAGTTAACGACCTTGCCATGGAAGTCTTTTCCTCGCATGACAATTTCTGCATGTGGAACTGCTTATTATGCGGGTTTAATTGCTAAATATTGGTTTGAGAAATTTGCTAGGCTCCCTGTTGAGATTGATGTGGCCTCAGAATTTCGCTATCGAACCCCACCCCTTTCAGAAAATGGACTTAGTCTTTATATCTCTCAATCAGGGGAAACAGCAGACACCTTAGCTGCGCTTGAATATGCCAAATCCGAAAATCAAACAATTGTTTCTATTGTTAATGTACCTGAAAGTTCAATTGCTCGGGGGTCCGATCTTGTCCTTCTCACCCAAGCTGGTCCTGAAATTGGGGTTGCTTCCACGAAAGCCTTTACAACCCAGCTTGCAATCCTCGCCCTTCTTACCTTAGAAGCAGGATATAAGAGGGGGATCTTGAATGAGACTACCCTTGATGAAATGGTCCTTGGATTACGTTTTTTACCAGCCCTTTGTGAAAAAGTTTTAACAAAAGAAGAGCAAATCAAAAGTCTGGCCCAACGCCTTGTTAATGCAAGAGATGTCCTTTTCCTTGGACGGGGAACAAGTTATCCACTGGCTTTAGAAGGTGCTCTCAAACTTAAGGAAATCAGCTATATCCATGCAGAAGGATATGCTTCTGGAGAGATGAAGCATGGGCCGATTGCTCTTCTTGATAAAAACGTTCCTGTTGTCGTCATTGCGCCTTTTGATGACCTTTTTGAAAAAACAGCTTCAAACATTCAAGAAGTGATGGCTCGAGGAGCCCCCGTCATTGTGTTTACGGATAACAAAGGCGCAAAACATCTCAGTTCTTATCCTTGTGAGCTTGTTATTTTGCCTGAAACAACAGCTTTAACAGCTCCTCTTGTATATGCCATACCATTGCAGCTTCTGGCCTATCATACGGCCGTTCTGAAGGGAACGGATGTGGATCAACCTCGTAACCTAGCTAAGTCTGTTACTGTCGAATAGAAAAACTGACTTATTTATTGAGCTGGAGGGGCACACTTTTTTAGGCATCCCTCTTCACAAGCTTTGTATTGATGAGCACAGGTTTTCAAACAAGATTCATCGCCCTTGCTACAATTTCCCCGACATTTTACATAAGTTTCTTTGCACTTTTCTGTAACCTTACTGCACTCGTTAAAGCAAGCTTGGCATTTATCATCGCATTTCCTTTCACATCCGGCAAGGACTAGGCCTGCAAGCATTGAAAGTAAGGTAAGGGTATAGAGTTTTGTCTGCATGGAAAATCTTTCCCTCGTTTGTTTTCCCGCCATTTTATCTAAAGAAAGTTAAGACTTCCCTAATGAATCGAGCAAACAAATGACTTACATCCTAGAGGGGCTTAAGGCGCATTGCCTGTTTTTCAAGTTCCATTTTATCATAGGATTTCAGGCCAAATTTCTCAATGAGCCTCTTAAGATCTTGTGTATAGGCCGTCCCCCGAATAGAATACTTTGTCAAACAAGTGGCGAGTTTAAGCCCACATATTTCCTTGTTTTTTGATCTCAAGTCAGCCCGTGTTTTTCTAAAAGAAGCATAAGCCACATGGCGATTCAGGTTTCTCATGTAGGCTTCAACTCCATGACGGAGGGTCTCAAACTTTTGAACCTTTGTCTTTGTTGCCATATGACCAAATACAGAGTTTTTATGAAGGGCTGCATGTGACCTTCCCCCCCCCTGTCTCCAACATAGCTTGGGATAAGGCCAGAGACGGCGGGATTACATCTACATGCATGAGCAAGGAATCAACTTTAGATGATTTACACCGATAATCTGCAGCAAGCTTCATCAACCACATTTTCTCAGACTGCCGGAGATGACCTCCAGACCTTTGACGCTCACGCATTTCGAGAAGGCGGGCTCGATCAGCAAAAATTTGTTCATTCACTTCTAAAATATGCGGCAAAAGGGTTTGAATAAAGGTAGGGTTAGATGCCCTTGATTTCCGACGCATATCCTTAGGAAGCTTTGATAAATAAAGGCGAGGAACCTTCCCCTCACTCTTTGCTTTTTTCAAATCATAGTCCCAATCGCGAAAAACTGAATCGAGCTCTTTTACACTTGCAACCTGAAAGTGCTTTTCTTTAGGGCTAATAAGACCAAAGGCTTTAGCAGAACCGCAGTGGGTAACTTTTTGCTCAGGAACTTCAGGGAGAGGTTGATATTTCTTATAAATAACAAAGCCAATGTGGGTTAAAATCATAAGCCCTAAGGCAATGATAAGGGAAAGTTGAGTTTTCGATTGTTTTAACATCATAACTACTCCTTAACTCTCTATTGGTCTTACTTCAACAACCTCAGGTACATAATGGCGAAGCATATTTTCAATACCCGCCTTTAATGTATCCCCTGAGCTTGGGCACCCAGAACAAGCCCCATGCATACGCACGTAAAGGATACCATCTTTAAAATGATCAAATACAATATCCCCTCCATCCATGGCAACTGCTGGACGGATACGCGTATCCAAGATTTCCTTAATCTGGGCAATCACTGGATCACTTTCAACTTCTTTAGACATAAGAGGTTGGTCCCCAAAAAACAAGGGCTGATGAGTCACAAAATGATCCATGATACCCCCCAAAATGGCAGGCTTAAGCACAGCCCAATTCAAGGGATCTTCTTTTGTCACAGTGATAAAATCCGAACCAAAAAAAACGCCTTTCACCCCATCAATATCAAATAGTTTCAGGGCGAGGGGAGATTTGGTGGCCTCTTCTCGGGATCTAAAATCCGCTGTTCCCTCGGACATTAAAATTCGTCCTGGGAAAAATTTTAAAGTGGCCGGATTCGGTGTTTCTTCTGTTTGTATAAACAAATGATGCACTCATCCTTATTTATGATGTACTCCTTAATAGCCAAAAAATATTTAGACTGCAACCCTACGTTATTAACCTATTATTTTTAAAGAAAAATTTATGACAATTGACCCATCTGAGTGAGGATATTCCAGGATTTTTCATCAATTGGCATGACAGAAAGACGCGATTGGCGCACAAGAGCAAGATTTTGTAAACGAGGGTCATCCTTTACTTCTTTTAAAGAAACACGCTTTTTAAAAGGCTTTAATGCTTTTACATCCACCATCCCAAAACGACCCGAAGAATCGGAAGGATCGGGATAATAAGTTTTGACAATTTCAACAATTCCCATGATTTGCCGCTCATCTCCCGAGTGATAAAAAAAGGCAAGATCGCCAACCTTCATGGCTTTAAGGTTATTACTGGCTTGATAGTTCCTCACCCCATCCCAAAAGGTGACACCTTTTTTTACTTGATCTTCCCAAGACCACACATCAGGTTCAGACTTAATCAACCAATAGGCCATTTAGAGAACCTCCCATGAGGATAAGGTAAACAGGTCTTCAATAAAGGTCTCCATCGATTTTCCTCCATGTAAAAGATCATACATAGCAAATGTAATGGGCATATTGACTTGATGCTTTTGAGCCAAATCTTTTGTCCCTTCAACCGTGTGAACCCCTTCTGTGAGGGTTTTCTTTGTAGCCATAAGCTCATCCAGAGATGTTCCCTTACCTAACGCAAACCCAAAAGATTTATTCCGAGACTGAGAACTCAGAGATGTCAGCGTAATATCCCCAACGCCAGAAAGCCCTAAGAATGTCTCAAACTTAGCGCCCATTTGACAGCCCAGATGAGCAATCTCACTAAGTCCCTGGGTAATGATAGCCGACCTTGCATTATCCCCAAGCTCGTGTCCTTCAGCAATCCCACAAGCAATGGCAATGATATTTTTGCAAGCCCCTCCGACCTGGGCTCCAATCATGTCTGCAGAGGGAGACAGGCGAAAGGTTTTGGTGCTCAGAAAGTCTGAAATCCTTTGACTTATGGAAAGGTCTTCTCCTGCAAGAGTTACTGCCGTTGGGAGCCTTTTTGCGACGTCACTTGCAAAGCTAGGACCGGACAAAACGAGGAGAGGATTCTTTGGGAAAGAATCTCTCACCACCTCCGACATGAGGAGTGATGAACCCCTTTCAATTCCTTTTGAAGCAATAATCAAAGGAACATTTGGTTTAATAACGGATTTAAAAGTTTCACAGGTACTTCTCATAAATTGGGCCGGAGGAGCGAGGATGACAAGATCCGCTTTTGAGGCATCATCAGGTTCAATCGTCGCACAAAGACTTGGATCGAGAGCAATTCCAGGAAGACGGAACACATTTTCGTGGCGATTGTTTATGGTTTCAACCTCATCCAAGCTGATAGACCATATGGTTGGGAGAGCTCCTGCTCGAAAAGCACAAAGCGCTAAAGCTGTCCCCCAAGCTCCTCCCCCTAAGACAAAAACGCTTTTCATATCATTCTCCTTTTAACTCTTCAAGGGGCCACCGTGGGCGGGGCGCAAAGGCCAACGATCCCACAAGTCCTTTTTGAAGCCGCTCTAACCCAGCCCAAGCCACCATAGCCCCATTATCCGTGCACAAGCTTACGGGAGGCGTGATAAGAGAGATGCCCCTCTCTCTTACTAAACTCGTCAAGCGCTCACAAAAATATTGGTTTGCAGCCACACCTCCTGCTAAGACAAGGTCCTTGATTTCTGGTTTTTTTTCAAGAGCCATTGTTATGGCATGCTGACAGCGATCCTCTAAAATATCCCCTATGGTCTTTTGCAATGAAGCACAAAAATCCGCCTGGAAACGAGGAGATTTAGCTTCATTTTCTAGGATAACTTTACGAGCAGCAGTTTTTAGACCGGAGAAAGAAAAAGAACATCCTGCTTGCCCTTTTAAAGGTTTTGGCAAATGGAAAGCTTCAGGATTTCCTTCACGTGCAAGACGTTCAATCGTTGGCCCCCCTGGGTAAGCATATCCCAAGAGACGGGCTGTTTTATCCAAACATTCGCCAATGGCATCATCAAGAGTCCCCCCCAGGTAAGTATAATGGCCTACATCTTCTACAATTAAAAACTGACAATGCCCACCTGAAACAAGCAATAAAAGATAAGGAAAATCCACTTCATGGGTGAGACGAACGGTCAGCGCATGGGCTTCCAAGTGATTGACTGGAATAAAAGGCTTATTCTTTGCAAGCGCAAGCCCTTTTGCCATCATCACCCCTACAATCACCCCTCCAATAAGGCCAGGACCGCCACTTGCTGCAAATCCATCGATTTGATCAAGGGTTAGACCTGATTCATCCATCGCCTTGTTTAGGATAAATTCTATATGATTCAAATGAGCCCGAGCTGCAATCTCAGGTACAACACCTCCAAAAGGCCGATGCTCTTGATACTGAGATGATACAATATTCGCAAGAATATTTTTAACATCATCAACAACAGCTACCGCTGTTTCATCACAACTACTTTCAATTCCTAAAATAATCATATCATTTTGAACCATAAAACATCACCTCTAGGCAAGAGCTATTAAAGAATTTAAGGTATTGCTCATGAGAACATTTAAACTTGGAACCCGCGGCAGTGCTCTCGCCCTTGCTCAAACAGGGCTTGTTGTGCAAGCGCTTGAAACCCATCACCCTCATCTTAAAGGGCGCATTGAAATCGTCCCTTTAAAAACAACAGGCGACACAATTGTTGATCGAAGTCTTGTTGATCTGGGGGGAAAGTCCCTTTTTACCAAAGAAATTGAGGACGCTCTTTTAAACGGAATGATCGATATAGCTATCCATTCCATGAAAGATATGGCCGCAGAAGCGCCAGATGGGTTAATTGTTCCTTCTATGCTTGAGCGGGAAGATCCGCGAGATGCTCTGATTACACGAGATAAAAGAATATTAGAAGATCTCCCCAAGGGTTCACGTTTTGGAACTTCCTCATTGCGGCGGCAAGCCCATGTTCTCCATAAATTTCCCCATTTTCGCGTTGAATCTTTAAGAGGAAATGTTCCTACCCGCCTTCAAAAGGTTGAAAATGGAGAGTTTGATGCAACTCTTCTTGCTTTAGCAGGCCTTAAGCGTTTAGGTCTGCTTGAAAAGGCCACCAAAATATTGCCCCTTGAAGAATTTCTTCCAGCGGTCGCTCAAGGTGCTATTGGTATCCAATGCCGGGAAAATGATTCTGAATTACGTGAGCTTTTAACCCCTTTAAATCACCTCCCAACTTTTCAAGCTGTTACAGCTGAGAGAGCCTTTATGAAGGCCATGCAAGGCTCCTGCCGCACACCTATTGCAGCCTATGCTCATCTGAAAGAGAATACTCTTTTCCTGAAAGGGATGGTAAGCGAGCCACAAGGACAGAATATGCGCTTTGTATCGCATCAAGGACCTATTGATGAGGCTGATCGAATTGGAAGAGAGGCTGCACAAATGCTTCGAGGAAATTCATGCCCAATGTCCTCATAATTCGACCTTTAGACGATGCTCTTCCCTTAGCAGAAATACTAAAATCTAAAGGAGTAATTCCGCTTCTTTACCCTCTTTTTAAGCCTCTGTTTCTTCCTTTGCCTCCTTTAAAAGACCCACAAGCCTTCATTATCACAAGCAAAAATGCTTTAAGGGCTATTGAAAATCATGAATCCTTAAAAAATATTCCGGTTTTTACGGGTGGGGATGAAACAGCAGCCCTGGCTCGCACATTAGGTTTTAGCAATGTGACAAGTGCTTCAGGAACATCTAAAGATTTGATCCCGCTCCTTTTAGAAAAAGCAAATCCTACCAATGGAATTCTCTGGCATCTTTCAGGAGAAATGATCAAAACCGATCTCGTAAGCATCCTTCAATCAAAAGGCTTTCAAGCTAAGAGACAAATTGTTTATAAAATTGAAGGGGTCAATACCCTTCCCATCGAGCTCCAAACTCAGCTCCTGCAACAGGAAATTTCCCATGTCCTATTTTTTTCTCCGGAAACCACACGACATTTTATTAATTTATTAAATAAAAATAATCTTGCTCCTTCAGCTCATCACATAACATCTTTATGTTTAAGTGAAGATGTGGCACAACAAGGATCAGGGATATCTTGGAAAGATGTGTGGATTAGTCCTCAGCCCACATCCCAAAGCATGATGGATTACTTTAATGAATAAAAACAAAAAAAATGAAAACTTATCTAACCTTATACAAACCTTAAAGTCCCAACTCACAGTAAGAAATGTTCTTATTATCATTTTATTTTTAATTCTTTTTGTATTAGCTCTGGGATTGGCTTGGAAACGCTTTAGAGAAGTCAATGTCACATCAGAACCAACAATTACTATCCAAAAACCAACTTTCTTGACTCAAGCAGATTTACAACCCATCCTTGACCGCCTAACGGCTTTGGAAGCTAAAGTCACTCAGCAACAACAACCCATTCAACCTCCCCTAAAGTTGGTTGCTTTAGCCTTACTTAAAGGCGTTTTAGAGGGGTATATTCCTTTAGATTCGGTCAAAGCTTATCTTCAGCGAAATCCAGATCCTTGGGCTCAAAACTATTTTAATTCACTTGCTCCTCTTAAGGCAGGAACAACTTATGAGCAGCTTGAATCCTTGTTGACATTCCCACCCCAACCGGCTCCCCCATCCATGTGGCAATATCTCAAAGATAAAATAAAATCCATTATTTACGTGCGAAAATTGGATAAAAAAGGAAACGAGCCTGGCCCTCTGGATGATGTATACCAGGCCGTTACATCTCAGAATGTGCAAAAGGCCTTGGAGTCCTATGAGAAATTGGCCCCTGATCAAAAAACTCAACTTGCAAATTGGCTATCCTTGGCCCAAGACCGCCTTGCCCTTGAGAATTTAGTTAAAAGACTCCTCCAAGAGCTTTCAGAAAGTTGATTCTATGAAATGGATTATTCTTTTTCTTATCCTCTTTGGATTAATTCTCTCTTTAGGACTCCTGTCAATTCAAGATCCTGGAAACATTTCTATTACTTGGCTTGGATATGAGGTACGGTTCACAGTTATTGTGGGGCTTTGTTTTCTTCTCATTTTCCTCTTTTTATTTAATCTCCTGATTGGGTTTTTATCGTGGTTTTTTGGTGGACCTTTCAAATGGCTATCTTTTTTTGCCCATGCTCAAGAACGAAAAGCAAAACGCCAACTTTTAGGCTTTATCTCGTCGTATGAAGCTGAAACTTATTCTGATGCCCTTCAAAAACAACAAAAAATAGCGAGACGATTATCCGACAATCCACTCTTTACCTGGTTTTCAGGATTAGCCTTTGAGGAGGCCGAAAAACATTTAGAAGCCGAGATGTATTACATGGACCTCATCAAAAAACCAGCTTCTGCCTTTTTAGGATTGAAAGGACAAATTCGCTCTGCTTTCAAGAGACGTGATCTCGTATCCGCTTATGATCTTCTTCAGCGCCTTAAAAAATTAGCCCCCACATCTCCTTGGGTTTTAAAGCATTTGCTAGCCATAACCCGGGAACAACAGAAATTTGATGAGACAGAAGCCCTCATTCGCCGCTTGCAAGACTTGGGATATCTGTCTGAAGAAGAAAGCAAAAAACAACTGGCCACTCTTTTTTATCAAAAAGTGATTCTCCCTGGAACTGATATCAACCTCAAGGGAACCCTTTTAAAACAAGCTGCCTCCCTTGATCCGAAATCAAGTGATATCAGTCTTGCTTATGCTCTGTTTTTACAAGAACAAGGAAAAGGATCTGACGGTCTTAAAATTCTGGAAGGCACATGGTGTTTAAACCCAAATCAAAAGATCGGTGATCTTTACCTGGAGATCGTCTCTCCCCCAAAACCTA